>JAABUK010005517.1_pt1 | contig 19579 bp, 20 predicted proteins | sample 5559141 | NCBI WGS metagenome assembly JAABUK01 (sample SAMN10711869, study PRJNA513367) | rock metagenome | isolation source: Antarctica rocks | place: Antarctica: Victoria Land, Pudding Butte nord | collected 2016-01-03 | reverse complement strand
CCGTCCAAAAGACACTTTATTCTCCGGTCCTTTGTCGGAGCCTTGTATCGAGGACGCTGGAGAGGGAGGGAGGACTTTTGGAGTGGAAGAGGATTGGGTCGGTTTTGGGGTGCGGTCTGGTTTTGGATTTTTTGTTGTGGGTGCGGGAAGGGGTGTGGAGAGGAGGAGGGCGTAGTAGTCGTCTGGAGGGGCGGGAGTGAGGCGGAGGCGGGCGGAGAGGTGGAAGAGGCGGTAGGGGTGGAGGGGGAGGGGAGGGCGGGGTGGTGGCATTGCGATTCTGTGGGAGAAGGCATGGGAAGGAGAAGAAAAGTTGCGACTTTTGCAGCCGGAAGGGAAGGGCTCTGTCATTGAATGGGTAGACGCTAGTGGCGTAGAGCAGTAATGCATTCATGGATGTCCGAGGCCTAAAGGATTATTCAAAATCTAGATGTCGAATGCGTAAAGCTCACATCATTGTACGATTGGAGGTTTCAGCGAAGCTTTGAGAGCGAATTGTTGCAGCTGGGATAGTCTTGATTACATTGGATTCATTGAATCTCTTTGATCATGAGCGACTTTTCTAATGGTTAGTCCAAGTATTGCCCGTCGAATCCTATAGATCCAAGATCCATATCATTTTCATGGGCTCATCCATTCGTTATGTACATTCGTGAGGCGTAAATCCGAATGTCATTGCTCCCCTTCAGGTATCCGACCTCTCAACCAAGTCAGTACGGCATCTGTTCCCTTGTCAATGACATCCCATCTGGGCACTCTGAACCTGTTTCCTCTAATGACCAGGGTCCTGAGTCCTTCCGCACCTAACAAGCCCAGCTTAGGCTCCAAGTGATCAATCTCGTTTGCGCTAACATCCAGCACCTGCAACCCCCTAACCACGTTAACTTCAAGGACGCAGATGCTGTTATTGGCGGCGAAGAGAGACACCAGTGAAGGGAACGCGTAGCGAAGCGGCAAAAGAGATGCAAGGCGGTTCCGGGAAACATTCAGATCAGCTAATCTGGGAGCAGATAAGTTGTTGAGGAGCGGTAAGAGGGTGTTGATGGCGTTTGAGGAGAGGTCTAAGGATCTCAGATTCGGGAGGGACAACTCCCCACCCACATAATCTCGAGATCCGAGCCGGTTATTGGAGAGGTCAAGGTTTGTCAGGGAGTGCGCCACCAGATTGATTGTTTGCGGGATGCTTGGTAGCCAATTGTGGTGCAGAACGAGGCTCTTAATGTCATTCGAGGCTACCAACGGCTCGAGCTCCGAGCTTGCAATATCTTCTAGCTTGGTGGACGAGCGATCAAGAATGCCACCAGCTTCGATGGGCCATGTTCGCGGATCCATTTCGCTTCGTTTTGGCAACAAGCCATCAGTATCGATATCCAACGGCTCTTGACCCGCATCCACACCAAGATCCTCAGGGAGAAGTCGGGCTTTGAGGTCACGCTTGAGCTCGGCAGTGTCCATAGTCAGATATCTACGCTCTCTGAGTGGGTTGTTCGCGACTCGCAGCAGAGTCAAGCTTTCCATGAAACCGACCTGCTCGTCAAGTTTCCTGATATCATTCATTGCAAAATCAACGGTCCTGAGTCGCGCCAACGAGGCAAACCCTTCTGGGAGTGCACTTAGCTTGTTTCCGCCTGCCGTCAAAGTGAGGAGCTCTGTCCAGCCCGATACATCGGGCAGGTCTTGCAGCCTATTTTCGGTGATGTTAAGGGATTGTAGAGATGGAAAGCCAACAGTGCCATGGCCTATTATCGCAGTCAGAGCGTTGTTAGCGACGTTCAGTGATTTGAGATTCGGTAGGTCTATGGCCGACGGAAGTAAAGATCCGCTCAATCTGTTTCGTGCAGCATCTAGCTCGATCAGTGACTGAAGATATTCCAAGGGCAACGAGCCCATCCTGTTCCCCGAAACGTTCAAAATACGTAGTTTCGAAAGATGCCGAACATCGCTTGGCAAAGCACTGACTGCATTGTCATGGAGGTCGAGAATCTCTAGACCTTGGAGTTTGAAAACATCGGAAAGCGTGTCGAGAGCATTTTCTGCCAGCCGTAACTCTCGGAGTGACGGTATCTGACTGATGACTTGAAGACTATCATTGCCGAGTCTGTTCTTTGAAAGGTTCAGCGTCGTAATATGCTCCAGCCTCCTCAAGCCGACAGGAAGCGTCATTAAGTGATTACCATGCAGATCCAGCGTCTCCAGACCAGCAAAGAGGTTGCCTTGGTATCCATCGTCGTGTTCATACATTCCTGCAGATTCATCTGGGAAGATTTTGTCGCTCAGCTGCTCGAACTCGTTATCTGCAGCGACGAGCCGCACAAGATCCACGCTCTCATACCAGGCGCCGTCCCCAATATTAGCATTGTACATATTCATCACTTCGTTCGGCATCTCTTTCAATCCGAGCGCAGCAATGTTCAGTCGACCGTCAGTCCTAGCCGTTGCAACGCGCTTGCGTAGCAGATCTACATTGTCGCCCCCAATCTCGATATCCGGGAAAACATCGGTCTTTTCCTTCGTCCTAGATGCAGATTTGTCTTGCATCTTATGAGCTTTTTGTCGCGCTGCTTTGGCTCTGGCGATTGTCTCCCGAAGTGTTGCTGACGATGATGGTGATTTACTTGAGCCACTTAATTGTAACGTGGTAGACATTGGCTCGCCAGAATCCGAAGAAGTCTGGGATGATCTTTTTGAGGGTGGCGAGAATGCAGGGAATGCGTCGGAGGACTCTGTCGAGAAAGTAGGAGAACCAGTGCTCGGGGCTTTGGCAGACTTCTTTATTACAAGCCCAGTAACCTTTGGTGGCGGCTTCGCGAATGCATCCTGGACCGATGGCCTTGGCTTCAGGGGTCTAGCGGCTAATGTCTTGCTCCCTCTGACAGCTTTTGACAATTGCTTGGGTCCGGCATCGACATTATGTTTTAGAGCCCAGCTGGCGTTACTTGGCACTGGGGGCTTCAATTTCGAAGGAGTTGCGTGGCCGGCACCGTGAGCACCGGTTGTAGGTTTCGGTAAGCTCTCCAGGACGCATGAGCTGACAGATCTTCTGCTCGGTGTTACATTGGATATTTGGGTTTCAGTCTTAGGAGGTATGTGTCGTTTGGTTGGCGAAGCCGGCCGCGGTGTTGGAAAACCAGAAGGCAGAGGAGGGTGTTGCCCATGACTGGTGCCGGGCCGGGACTTGTTCAGAGATGATCCTGGGCGTGAAGTAGGTTGCGAGGGACTCTCTGGAGGGAAAAAGCTCGACCTCCTCCTTCGCGGAGACGGCGACGGAGGGATCTGTGACAACGTTTCGATGGTCCGATCGGATAGAGAAGGTCTGGGCCTTCTGGGAAGTGTACGGGCTTTATGATCTGTGGGAGATGCACCATCAGTCTCCGGATGCTGATTGAGCTCTTTCTTTGAGCCGCTCGTTGCGGGCTGGTCAGATTTCGCCGCTGTCTTGGGCTCTTGCGTAGCAAATCCAATCGGATTGATGGCATCTTGTGGGGCTGCTCTTGGGGCTATGCGACTCTTCAAAGTGTATTTTACTGGCTCTCTCTCATCTTTCGATCGTTCAGGAGCTCGTGGAATGGGCAGTCGAGACTGACGTGAAGGTCTGATCGTGGAATTGGCAGGTTGCTCCATCTTTGACATTCAGAGAAGCCGAGGAAGCTAGAAGATAGTGCTTTCGCTATCATCAATACACGGAATCTGACATCAGCCATGTGCTTGTATCAAAGACACTCGAACCATGTCATCTAGCTCGTCAATTGACATCGCATTGCTTGTTTCTCATGTTGACATTTTCTTGGCATATTCAGATAGTAGCCCCTGCCAACGCCCGCAGATCAGCCGCCCGCTAAGCTAGCGCGGATCAGCGAAACGCGAGCCCAGCCTCGCATCATGTGAGGTCGATGCGGGTGGTACTACCTTGCAGACAAGACGAACTCCCTCACTCCCAGCCCCTTCCTGCACCACCATGAGGACGTGAGGAGCCTTCTGTCTACCTGTCCACTTATGCCTGGCAGCACTGGCAACATATTCTAGAGCTTTCATCTTGACCCAGAGACTTTCGTCGCTTCCGGCTCACACAGCTGACAACCCCACCACTCACTGTGCAACCACTGCCTAGCCAGGCGGCATCTGTTCCAAATTAAGTATGCATCCGCAGCAGTAAAGAGCTTCTACACGGACCCTGCTCCTAACAATCTTTACCAGAAGTCCAACCACAAAAATACCTCGCCACACAGCATGTCTGAGCTCATCGCTCCGCGCACTCCAAAATCTGATCATGCAATGCACCGCGGCGAAACCACGCCTTCATCCAGTCCGACCTCGACCAAAGACACAAGCAAAATCGGTGCTAGGCTTGGCTCTCCTGTCCCTGAGACGGGAGCAATGACGCCGCCGCCGTCGACCCAGTTGCCCAAGCCTACAGCGAAAACGGCCCAGGGCAAATATACCAATAGAAGAGAACACTTGCTTGCATCGCCACCCGCAACCCTAAGGACCGGTCCACCCATCACTTCCGGAGGCCTGTTTGGGGAGCTGCCAAATGTGGAGTCAGTTCAGAGGATGGACGAGGGACAACTGCGTGGACTTGTTACTGAGTTGCTACCAGCGTTTGGTGAAGCGAGGGTAAACGCAGCCCATTCGAAACTCCAGCACAGCCTGCTCAGCATCGAAACCGAAGAGGCTGCCAAACGAGCTGCGGTCGAGCATGAGGCAACCAGAAGAGAGGTCCAGGTCTTACAGGAGGGTAGCCCGGCACACCGCAACTCCTTTAGCCCCCGATCCCCACAAGCGTCCATGCAACGGAACCTCCAACTTGCCTTGGCGCACTGCAGAGACTTGCAGAGTGTGAACTCAGTCCTAGAAAAGCGCCTGCGTTCTTCGAAGAAGCTCATCAATCAACTTGACGAACAGAACGCAGATCTCAAAGAGAGTGTACAACTTCTCCGGCAACGCATAAAAGAGAATAGAGAACACTTGAACGAGATGCAATCTACTGGCGCGATCTCGATCAACGGCACCCCATGTTTGGAGTACAGCACGCCTCTGCACAATCAAACACCCAAGACTCCTGCCACTGCTGGTCGGCTCCCCAGGGACCCCAACCCAACACTCGGAAGTCAGGACCCTTTTGACGCTCTGCTCTTGGCCGGCCAGGTCATGAACGGTGAAGCTAGCAGCGTTCCCACGAGCCCCCTGCAGGCTAGAGCGAAGAAACTACACCCACAGCACATCCGAGGAGCTCATTCGCTTTCATCTTTACCGACAACACCTCTCCGATCGAGACCAGTGACGGTCGATGATGCTTTAATCACTCCCACCGATTGTGGCGATCAGTGCGTCAGCGTCTCGGCTCCTAGTACCCGGCTCACGTATCAGGATGAGTCTCGCGTTCGTAAGGACCGTGAGGATCGCGAGAGCACGATATCTGCATCTGACAACGACGACGATGAGGACATTCCAGGGTCCCAGGCTAGCCAAATGGCAACCAGCATGCTTCGTAACTCTTTGTGTTCGCAGAATGAGACTAACCCACCATCCAGCCAGACTCGGGATACAAGCAAGTTGATGCAAGCAAAGCTGTTTGGTAATGTGACAAAGCCGGGTGTCGGTGCGACCAAATCTTTGAAGCGAGGTGCTGACAGCACTCGAAAGGGTGAAGCTCTAAGAAGCAACAAGAAGGCTCGGACGGTAGGCTCTGGAACGGAGCGGGTGGGGTTGGGCATCCAGAGCTGGCCCAGTCCCGGACAATGAGAGTTTTCAGCGTCGGGGAGGAACTTCCATCCTGGAAAAAAAATGAAATCGAGCCATGCTGAAGAGATGATTTACTACGTTTTTCAACTTTACTGCTTCTTGCTGTACATATGTATGTTGTATGTTGCAACGAGCTGTGAACATATGCAAGGAACGATCTTGGAAGGACGAATCGTAGCTAGCAATTCGAGCATAGCTTAGAGCATAACCCCGAGCTGCTTCGGCTTGATAGGAAACTACCTCGTTCGCTAGGACTGGTGATAATTGTCCATCTCTTTCCGTGTTTAAGGGGCTGTGCACGTAGTATGTCATACAGTGATGAGATTCCCTCCTTAGGGAAAGGACACGCCAATCTCTCTCGCTAACCGATCTCTCACACCGCACTAGTGAACTTCCGAAAAACCATCTTCAGCGCGCAACTGCGGCATCGTCAACGACCTGATCGCCAACCGCCACCATGGTGAGTACTCACCTCTGTCTACAGATATCTACTAGCCAATGCGAACCCACATCTGTGGTTGGACGCTAGAATGTCTTTGGCTGACTCCGCAATCTGTGACAGACTATCAAGCACAACCAGCAGATACAGCATAATCGTGAGTTCAATCTTGTCCTCCCACTGGACTGAGACTCTGGAACTGAGTGTCGACAGACTTCCGCAAGGACTGGCAGCGCCGTGTCCGAACTCATTTTGACCAGGTATGAAGCACTCAACCCCTCCGCACTTCAAATAGGAGCCCCGCCGTATAACTTCAGAACCGTCAGAGCCGTACTGACCAAAAGCGTGTAGCCGGGACGGAAATCACGACGTCGAAATGCCCGTGTCACGAAAGCTGCAGCCGTTGCTCCCCGCCCTGTTGACAAGCTGAAGCCCATCGTGCGCTGCCCCTCCATCAAATATAACCGCCGCGTACGAGCTGGACGTGGCTTCTCGCTTGTCGAGCTCAAGGTACATCACAACCTCCGTTCGAAAAGTCTTCTGTACACGTTTGCTAATACTCGTTCTGCTACAGGAAGCCGGCATCCCCCGAAAATTCGCCGCAACGATCGGCATCAGCGTCGACCCTCGCCGCGCCAACCTTTCTGTCGAATCCCTCAGTGCCAATGTCGCACGCCTCAAAGCCTACCGCGAGCGCCTCATTCTCTTCCCCCGCAAATCCGGCCAACACAAGAAGGACGACGCCACCAAGGAAGAACTTGAGGCTCACGAGAAGGGCGAGCACAAGGTCGTGAGGAAGACGCATCATACATTGCCTGTCATCAACAAGGCGCGTGAGGAGGCTATCGGTGAGGTTAAGAAGAGCGAGATGCCGAAGGGTGAGGAGGCAGCGTATAGGAAGCTGAGGGATGCGAGGAGCGAGGCTAGATTGGTGGGCGTAAGGGAAAAGAGAGCGAAGGCTAAGCAGGAGGAGTCTGCTGCTGCGAAGAAGTAGGGTGATAGCCGTTGCTTGCGATGTCATCATGAAGGTTTGATAGCGAAGGCTTCGAGGACTACTACGATAGCAATTGAGTGATTCCTCGAAGACCATGCTGCTCAAGTGTGTTTGGTGTGAGTAGGCTACGGTAGAGTATTCAGTTACTCTACCTATCACGTCAAGCCTATTGTGCTCTGATATTCTACGCAGTCACGGACCCAGTCCCCTCAACATACCATTTTTCCTTACCTCCCACACGTCAGTTCAATTCATACATCTGCTGCTGCCCTCAAAGCCGTTCATATCGCCCATATTTCCCGCCAATTCACAATGCAATGCTTACCATACTCATCACCACCTGCCGTGGCTTGCGTGGCTTACCGTTGACGCAACGCCGCATTCACTGCCTGAGTCACAGCCCTTCTCCAGCCTTTGCTATTCACCCAGCGGAATTTCCCAACAGGGGTCAGCCAGGGTATTCCCTTGCGCATTCGCTAGACGACGAGGCGCTGCGCAGGCATCATAGTCGGGTGAACATCCAGAACCGGATGAATGCCAGCAGGGGCTTCAGAACGATGCTATCTACCAATCACTGCTCAATCCAATCTAAACAGAGGTTATTCGAACGTACTGCTGGGATTCCAAAAGAAATAGCGTTCTCAGCCTTGCCTATTTCTACGTTGACCTAAACCAGACTGGTCACGTTTCCCAAATCTTGGATACTCCGTTTGATCAAATACCCTCAGTTGGCTACATTCTCAAAGAGAATGCTGTCTTTTGCTTCACTAATCATCCAACAAGTCGGGTACTAGTATCAGGCCCAGAACCAGGCACCTTCTCGTTATTGGGTACCTCGAACAAACGCCATTAGGGGGTCCCATTCGAGGACATGTGTCAATGCCGCTCAATCTATCTTGGAATTCATTGGAAACATCTGTCTACTAGGTTGTATATTTTCTCTTCGTCCAATCCCATAGGTTCGGTGTCAAATTGCATTATCCAACCTGCGAGAGAATGTGCTATTCAAATGTTCTATCTTCCTTGAAATAGGTACCTCACACTAGTTGTGATAGTATTCATATCTGGACCGTGCCTTTCTTTGTCTTCCCTCCTCTTTTCCTAAACACAATGCAACCAGGACTCCAGAAACTAACACAAAACACCCAACCAAGCTCGAAATGTTCGAAAACCCAAATTTACAGCAGACATGTTATGATATGGCTTGCTGTTGTACCCAAGGCGGTATGAAGTCATCCACGCCTGCAGAAGTTGGATGGCTTACCCAATAACTCATATGTTCTCCTACACCCCTTTACGCCGGCTCACTTGCACAGCACATGATCTCAGCCTAGACTAGTGTCATCTGCGATATATGGATGCAAAAGAATTGATGCTCCGCCAAAAAGAGACCCGCCGCATCGGATTTTTGGTTGCAGGCGCTCAACGAGCATGAAGACGAGGCTTATGGCCGAGGATGCTCTTAAGGTTGAGATGAATACATGAGACTGAAATATCGAACAACCCAAGGCTGAGGCTGATTTACATCCTTTTGGTTGCCGCTAAGATCAGGATGAAATATCCAAGGCCCTTACTATGATTGAATTGGGAGCAAGCTTCCGCACGAAAGTTGTGACATGAATCAACAGATGAATAGGGTTCATCAGAATAGGGAGAATTTGAATGCGAGGAGTGTAAGGTCCCTTTCGCAGAAAGGATTAAAGCAGATGGAAGTGGGAAGAAAGTTCTAGTGCTTGCAGTGTGGGCAGAGACTCAGGCAGAATACATAGCCCCGAAAGCGGTCAACAGCCACTCAAGCGGAGGTACAAACTACGCCTCGATGAGCGTTATGTGAGGTATATCGATACACAAACAACAAACACACGAAACACTGCTAAGCAAAATTAATCATACAGTGCATACATCACACCCCCTTTCCCCACCCACCAACCCCACGAAACTAATAAGCTCTGACAAACTTCAGCCCTCGTATACCCACACCCTCACCACAACCCTCACCACAACCCTCACCACAACCCTCACCACAACCCTCACCACAACTCAGCCCCCCTTCCCCCTCCAAGACCACGCTCCGCCCTCCCCTGCGCCTCCACCCCTAAACCCATAACACCCATCCCAACCTCCCCACTTCTAGACATAATCCCCCCCATCATGCGAGAATATCCATATACGTTCCATTGGGCGACAGTCCCTTTGTCCGAATAATTCGCCTCTAACCTCCTTTCACCATACATTACCATTCACAACTTTCTTCATGAAGTAGACGTACGTACTTCGCGCCTCCATCATTGGAAGCCTTGCACTTTACTTTTCACCCCGTAGCTCGTTGTGTGGTCCTGCGCTTCCGTGCAAGAATCCACCGCGTAGAGGGAGGATGGAGGGAAATTAGGAGCGTGATAAGAGGAAAGTTGTAATTTTTATAATGCAGCACGTTGATATGGGGGAAACTCATGATTGCTCAATATTGACTTCAAATTCCAGATGCGACAGAAAGAACGCGAAAGCGAGACACTAAAGCAGGAGTGCTGATTTTCAATCTTGAAGAAAGCGGTACATTATTTGATGACTTGCTATCGTGAAGATCACGAGGGATCAATTGTTCAATTCAGAAATCGACAACTTCCGGAACATTAGACTTTGATGGGAGATAGTAGTACATTCTTCTAGACAAAGAGGAAGCAAGCGACAACATGAAATACAATGATCCAAACCATTAATCCAAAGCCCTTATTGTGTACACAAAAGCTCTATCCATTACCCCACCCATACCCTGTACACACAGATGCGTCTTCGTCAACAAAGACCACGCCCAACAAAACCTCAAACCCTCAATCCTCGCTCCATGCCATACACCCCTGACCAACCGTTAGATCAGCGAGATCCACCATTAGTCCTCAAACTCCCATCCGGATCAAGGAAAGGTGCAAGACACCCTTGAGCATTAAGTCTACCCAAACATCAGCCAAGAACGTCACGGAAGGTGGAAGAAGCCTACTCACCTCTGAACCAGGGCATCGTTTTGGGCCAGCCATGCGTACCACACCCGCCCGGCTTCCAGTTCCCAATATGCTCTATTGCAATAAACCTACCCTTGTGTTAACCACACGCAAAGAAAGGGGGGTGTTGTGGATACGCACCGACAAGTAGATGGCCCTCACAGCCTCTACCCCGTAATGCTGAATGATGCGGACCATCTTCTGACAGGGTAGCGGTTCGCCGTTGATTTCTCCACGTAGGGATTTGATGATGAAGCCGAGGGTATCGTCGCTCGGTTTCTGGTTGTTGGCGTTTTTGATGTAGAGTTGTAAGGCGCAAGCAATCTCACACTCGTAACGGGAGAAGATGTGATGGTTGATGGTGACGTGCATGGGTTCCATGACAGCTGGGTGACTGTTTGTACTCTGGATGACAGCATGTTTCCTGGGTGGGCGCGGTAGAGCTTTTGTAGTGGTCTGAAGTAGGATTATCGGGGCGGCATCAAGCCGGGTCATAGCCATAGTGTGGCCAATGATGTGTCGACGAAGATCAAAAGCTGAAGAGCTGAACATATGGTTGCACTGTCAAGCATACTTGCGCTACGACGGGCATGGATATTGTTTAGAGAAAGTCGGAAGAGACTGCATAAGGGATAAGACGCTTATGTAGGAGATCGTGGGCACTGCCAGCAAGCAAGGCTGGTGTTTGAGGGGACGGTGTGGTAGTAGACGGAGGAATGCCAGATTGAACGTTTGACAAGGGTGAGAAATCTCACGGCTCACATGTGCACGTAAACGGCCACCAGCGAGCTGCGAGCTGCATATCCAAACACATGGTAGAAGGGGTTTGACAGGCTTCTGTGGGAACGGGTGCGGCAACTTCTCGAGTCGAAACATGGCAGATTCATTCAACAGAAATAGATGGAAGCAGATACGCCGGGGCGATGAGGGTATTGCTGACGTTCGTAGTATCAGATCAGGAGGCAGTGAAACTTCGACAAGAAATGCGTAATGCGGAAAGCAATACGTAGCGTGGGCCGGAGGATTGTACCTGCATTGTGCGCCGCAATAGCACGGTCGCGTGGGGGCTAAATGGTTGATCTTCTGGCCGCAGCCGCAGGGTGTCGATCCCTCGGTTGGTCAGTCCCGAGGTGCAAGGCTACGGCGTATGGCCATCGATGTCGCAAACGAGTTTGAAAAGAGAAGGGGTTGTTGGAAGAATCTGAAACTCAACCCAGACGAGTTTGAGATGTCTGAGTGCTGTTTGGCTCTCTGCCAAACGCAAGACAACAAGCTCATATGAAGTCGACATGGTTTTGTGAGATTGCCCATGCAACGAAGGATGCGTCCCTGCTATCTCAGAAACCTGAGGATGTTTGGCCAGTCTCACACATGGATGGGGTTTTGTGATAGCCAAGCCAGTATCACAATGTCCAAGAGCCTGCAAAGGACTTTGATGATCAGTAAGCAGCACAAGATGTTGTTTTTCGAGGACACATGTGTTTGAGTGCTAGCGACACTGCCTTCACCACCATTGAGCTCGGCCATGTGTAGGAACATGACATCGCCTTGCTTTTCACGCGTTGAAAGAGCCTCTGGCCAGTATTCTGCAATTGGAGCTTTGCAACATACCAGGCATTGCCCTCGAGTGACGCCTTTCATTTGGGTATTAAGCTTATGCCGATTCTGGAGAGTGGTGTCAACAGAGTCACGGAAAGTCCGGACGGTACAAAGGATCTTCCTATTTGGTATGCTGCACTCATGATTCCGGTTGTCTGATGACAATGAGAAAAATTAGCTGAGAACAGCACGCGGTAAAGCAAGAAGACATGGATGTTGCACACTGAATAGGGCGGAGGCGATCACGTAGAAACCTACATGGTGTGCCTGACCTGTAGCTAAGGCTGCGACCGTACATAAAATTCTTAATCACTCAACGATAGCCTGTCGAGCACAATATCTCCCACGAAATGAGCTGGCGAGGGTGTGCGACCTATACGCCCTGAGGCAATATGGGTGCTTTGCAATAGTGGATTGTCTCTACCGCAAGATTGAAGGTTCCAGCCTGTGATGCAATGTATCAAACAAATTTCTCAGCGTATCCAGTCACGGAATATGACTTACCTCTGACAGAGCTCGATACGAAAGGCATGCCGGATGTAATGAGGGCAATGCTGCCATCTTGTCCTAGCGTGCGTGATGGTGGTTGGCAACACCACGCATGTCATGCCCTAGATAGTATCCTGTCATGGTGATAAGAGTTCGAATGCTAAGCCCAGCTCTGAGCTTATTGCGCCTCCATTGTATAAGCTCGCTGCCAATTTGATGACCCGGAGGTTGCCATATCCGCCCGGATGGCTCGTAACTGTCTATAATTAGAACATAGCAAAGCACTGCCCGTCTCGAACCCAAAGGTATCACGAATAAAGTAACGAAGGTTTCTTTGATAAGTGCACGGTTGAGCAGAACAAACACGACATCCATCCCTAGAATCGACCAATGCGTCGTGTAACAGACCGCAGCTCAGCCAGCAATGCGACATTTATACATGATGATCTTAGTAGGCGATTTCACGATCCCGAAGACATCACCGGGTCTTCATAGTTGACTGAGATCTTCAGCTCGGGAAGAGCAACCCGGCAAGCACGCAGATTGCTTCTGCGGCTCCTCTGTCATTCAACAACATCTTGAATGCTTCCCCTACCTTGTCGAGCTCAGCTCCGTCTTCAGTCCATCGCCAGGTATCTGGAAATTTGGCCAATGCCGACACGTCGCTGTCAACCTTGCCATCATCGCTAATGGATACACGCCACTGGATCGTGAGGGATAGAGTACCGCGGGCCAGATGGAGATCTCGCCAACATAGATGTGGGGCGACATAAGCAAGATCAGCGTTGGTCGGTCGCGAAGAAAGTCTGCCAAAGCCGCGGTCATCAGCGATCATATCACCATGATTTCGAACGGCGTCACCCCAGCATTTGAGCCGTTGCAAACCAACCAACCAGTATTGTCCAAACGCTGTCCCAACGGCTGCTATGCTTCGCTTCTGTGAGAAACCTCGTAGCCATACTCCTAATTCTCCTTCTGCCCAGTCACTGAGCTCTATGACTTGCATCTGTGTGACGGTTTGCGATACAATATCAACAGTGAGTTTAAATCTCACAAAGAGTGCTTGGGATCGCGATGACAACGTGATGTTCTGAGAGTGGAGCAAGGTTTTTTTGGGGGTAGAAGGAAGTAAGATAGAGTCAGAGATGGTAATGGTGAACGGTACGCGACCGTCTTCTGGCTGTTCTAGATTGAGAGTCTGCGAGGGCTCCTGATCCTGGGGGGAAGGTGGTTTTGGAGTTGGGGGTGGGGGCCTGCTGGTAAAGGGTAGGAAACGTGCAAGGCGTTGCGAAAGCGGTGGCAGCTTTGGCGATGCAGAGGGATGATCGATGGCAGCGTTGCCATTGCTAAGCAAATTTTAGCTTTGAGCACGTGTCAGGTCTACGATTAGCCTTGTTACCTTAGTCTGTTGATGGCGTCCTGGTTGTGGTATTCTGCGCTAGTCACATCGAAAACCGTGGCGTCCGCAAGCTCGAGTTGGCAGAGCTCCTCGCGAAGGTGAATCACTTCTGTGCTCTTTGCCAATATTTCCTTCTCTCGCTTCACACCCTGCCCAGTGCCCTTGCTGTTGTTGTCCTCCCACCCAGAAACTAGCAAGGCCCGTATTAGACCATTTCCTATCTCTTGAAGCTGTTCCTCCACCACAGCAAGTCTTTCCCCTATGCTGGAAATCTGGGCTGTTTGCGACGTAGGTAATGACTTCGGCGTGTTGGCTATGTATACTCGAGGTCCAAGGCTCAAACGTGACGATTTTGGGCTCAAGGGATGCTGTACAGGATCCACTGTTTGGGGTTTCAGAGGCGAGGACTTGGCGCGAGCGATCCCTATTCTCTTCGGCCTTCTGCTGGGGCTACTAAAGAGAAGTCCTTTCGGCGGTTCTGGTGGCTTTTCGAGGCCCAGCTGAACAGGAGTTGATGGCAAACTTGGCTCTGCCTCGTCTTGCTGACCCATGCTCAACAAAGACCCCTGAAGATCGAGATGAGATTGAGTGGAGGGCAGTCGTGGCTGGTCAACAGCAGGATTTTCATCTGCGATGTCCATCTGATGCAACTGCGTATCGGCCTCGTTCGGTCTAACATCCCGCTGTCCCGAATCCTGGGTATCCTGTACCATGTCATCTTCCTCTATAGCTTCCTCTGGCGGCGAAGCGCGGATGTCCTCGACCATGAAAAGCTTGGCCTTCTTTGACGTCGTTATTTCTTGCTCCGGAGTTCTTGACCTCTGTCTCGGTGTCGCGAAAAACACCTGCCCATTCGTTTCCAGGGCCGGGGCCAGCGCCGTCTCGGTCGCAGCTGCGCTTGGCTCTGTCGACTTGGCTCTCATGACAGCGATTCCATTATTGACACGTTCCGCACTCATACCTCGACGGGAAGCGCCTTGATTGTCGGTACTCCCTCGTCCACGTGGGGTGGTTGATTTGGTAGGTGATAAGAGTCCTGGATGGAATCGTGCGAGACTGGCTTTGGTGGGAGACATGAACAATGCCCGTCTGCTAGGAAATTGTTTATCATCCTTGGAGTCGGGTCGTAGCTGCCGGTCTTGGTCGCTCACTCTGATAGAGGTTGCCGGCGATGTCTTCCGGCGCTTAGACGGGGGAGAGTCCATACTTTCAACAGCATGCTTGCTCAGGTGTTACTTTGCTCGAATTGCTACGCCTCTAATGCTTGTGCGCGCGGCCTCAGGCCAGTACGTTTGGAGCGTTGAACCAGTGTCCATGTTGTACATCGGCGCCAAGATTTTGCTGACTCAGCGGCCTACCAATCGCTAGCGTCAACAAGTAGACTTCACACCATTCCAATTGATTCTTCAACATGTCTCAACTCATGAAGATTATAGCAGACTAGAGAAAGACCATATCTATTTCCATCACAGGTCCACAAGCATATTTCAAAGACACAACAGCTGCCAAGCACTATGTCTTGTGTCCATCAATGCTCCATCAACCAGCGTACTCATAGCATCTCCCAAATTCCCAAACCTATGGGCTGCCTTTGCGGCTATAAAAGCAGTAAGAGAAGACATCGCTGGACAACAAGGTCTCCGTATCTACCCTTGAGACCTCGAAGCGAGGATTGATGTGTTTTCTTACATGGACTCGATATCTATATCTTCCACGAACCACACTTCGAGTCCGACGAAATTACTACTCCACCTTTCATTTACCAGCCTTATCTCCTCATCTTCATTCATTGTTGCACCAATTCACCTGCATATTATCCAAGTCGAAACAATGCACTTCCAGATGCTCCGTAAAACTCAGTCCTCTTATGCAGAGGCGTGAGAGGGTGTAAGGAGCTGGCAAGTATTTGTAAGAACACGAGAGTCGACGAAGAGGCTGCAGCCTAATGCTTTGGGCGATGTGGCCATGCTGCGAAGGAGTTGAGATCTTTGTGGAACGCAAGTCAGCTTCGTTGACTATATCGCTGCGGTATGAACGATGAACGACTCACCTTGCTAGTAGAGTTCCTTAGCTCCCCCTCCCAGTACCGTTCTCATCTGTCTCGATCCACAGTTTGAAGGTGCCATTGTACTGCTGTTTGTGGCTAGTGGTACATTGGCTCGGTATTTGATCGATGATCTTCAATGGAGAATGTGTTGCGCAAATGCCGTGTGAGGGAGATTGTTACTGGATTCCAACAAAACTCCTTTTAGCGAGCCCTCAGTATTTTTGAACGAAAGCCGGCTAAGACTGACGATGTGTCAGTGGCTATGTCGACATTGCATGTCCCGCCCAACCTTGGGTATGTGTGAGCAACCGTTGCGCTCTTGACTTTGCTGTCTTCGCAAGTTTTTTGCTTAATCAGAGGATCTACTTAATGGACCCAGCGTTTGACAATCATACCTACACCATGTAGCGCGGTTCTCTGCATCATGAAAAGCAAACAGAACACCGTACAGATCAAAGAGATTAGAAAACAATCCCCATCATTCAGCACAGTCGACGCACTGACAATGAAGTGGCTTATCCACTTCAGAAGAAAACCACCAGCCTTTCCTTGACCAGTCTTGAATCGACTTTTACATCGTACCCGAGAACGTCAATGAATGATCGAGCAGCACCTACAATGCATTCCGAGGAAGCCCATTCCAACGATGAGATTGGATACTTCTTGGTCTGGTCAGAGAAAACCGGCGAAGAACCCGCAGGCTATAAACCACACGAGTTCTCCTGCATCAACATCAGCGTGCCTTCCACACATCTGCTAAATCAAGACACCAACCTTTGCACCGCAGCTTTCAAATACCACAACCTCGAAGCCAACTTCACCTGCCACTACCACCATTCGGCCGGAATCTTCTCAGATTTCAGACTCGTAGAAGGCACAGCCAAGGGTGGCATGGAGGATATCAAAAGCATCACCATCTCCTTCAATCGAGAGCTAAATGGCGAAAAGATCGAGGTCGCAGACGACAACGGGAATCTTTTCATGTTCATACAGATGGAATACGGATATGAGGGGGACCTGCCAATCTCTGGTGATATCTGGGGAAAGAAAGCGTTACCTGGCGGCTGGGCTAGGCATATTACCAAATTGTCCGAACAGGAGAGGGAGGACTTGGAGTTGGATAGGTGGGATGAAGAGCAGCGGGAGGAGCATGTTGCTTTTGTGGCGGAGCGGAAGAGGAAGGCGGAGGAGCAGGCTGAGCTGAAGAGGTGGGACGCTGGGCCAAATGAATGGGGACGTGAGACTTGGAAGCCGGTCGTACAGGTGGGGGACTGGGGCCTAGCATCAACGGACCCAGTCCAAGATAAGGGCGACAGTTGGTAGTAATGCCGACTTCGAGCCCTTAGTGAAGCTGGGAATGCTGTGGTGGTAACTCAAACCCCCCTTCCAGGTTGTACTGCCCACGTGCTCGTTATGGACGGATTCTCGGTGGGCATCAAGCGATTCGAGAATGCTGAGGGTCTTGTCAATCTACATATTTGATGAGCCCTGGTTTCGTCGGACTCCACATACTTGTCGAAGTGGTAGCCATTGATGTGGCATTTGTGTGTGATCTCCTACTCCTTTCCATCGTATACTTACTTCATCTTGTCTCACCAGTCCTTCATAAAGAACAGAGATCACCACCTCGGCTTCTATCTGCCTCGGGAAGTAAGCAAGAGTGCTCCGGCCACTGCCATGTGTCAAGACCAGTCTGACGTTGATCAGGATAGCAGAGACGATGATAAGCTGACGAACTGTCGAGCATTCGATTTTTGAATGTCACTCTAAGCGCAGAGCATACCAGATGCGCAGGAAACTTTCTTTAACGCTGCCTTTGTTGCTATTGATCAGCATCATTCACTGCTATTGTCGGAGAACTTGTCGGGCGGCTATCAATTGCATGCAGTCCGTCTCGTCTTTGATGCGATCGTCACGGCAGATGTTTCGGACATTTCCGCCGAGTATGCGCTTCCTCTCGCATATCAATATATCCTGGAAAAACGAAGGAAGTTGAGAGCGCCGAAAGAGCGAGTCGCTCACTGCTTACTTTACACCCCCAACAAAGATGCTGTTCCAAGGAGTATCGCGAGCATTACTGTCTACGCTACTCCTTATCGTTGACGAACTCAGCAACGCTATGCCAACTTCAGAAATTGGCGCTAGGATCAATATAGACAACTACATACCCCCTACCGCGAAAACTATGGGTCGAAGCCTCTCCATCATCGGTAAAACCATCAACATCGCAACAATATATACATAGCACTAATATACAGCCACACAGACTCAAGAGCCACCACACCACCCTCCTCCTCAACCAAAGCCTCCAAAATACTCTACGCCCACCCCATAACCCTCAGCCAAACCATCGCCCTCACCAACACCCCAAACGCAAGCAACGGCCTCATAACAGCCTACACAGCCCTAACCAATCCAGCGTACCAAAACTGGACCGCCGCCCCCGCCCCAAAAACCTTCAGCATAACCACCGGCAGCATTTCCATCGCGCTAACCAGCGGTACTAGCATAGTGTGGGACTGCGTCAGCGCTATCGGTCAAAAACTAACTGCGCTCGCCAAAGCACAACTGGTAGGGTTCTTCGGCGCGGTTTTTTATTGTCCGAGTAACGACGTCCAGAGCGGGGTTGTGGCTGTGGGTGTTGGTATCTCGGTCGTTGCGATTACGAATGCGCTGTTACTTGCCAAGAGACCGAACTTTAGAGGAAGTGCTCCAATTCTGCCTCCAGCTGGAGTCTTGGCTGCGGATATGCTTCGGTATGATTCACTCCGCGTTCTGTGTTGTAGTGGTGGGTGTGCTGAATTATGAGGCATACAGGTTTTATGGCTTGGCTGCACCAGCCGCCTGATAGTGGTTGAAGATGCTCTCACCGGATGTAAACGCGGTCTGATAGGTCGGCGGAGCGTTGAGAGTAGAGCTTTTTGACAAGAAAGCCGAAATCCAGTAACTTTCCTTTGCTTGAGTCGATTACTATCCCTGAGCAACCTGATATCTTGCGTTAACTAAATCCAGCGGAGGAGAACAATCGCGTCGATCTAGACGGAATGATTGCACGAATCTTTTACACAATTGTGTAGCCAATATTACACCAACCTGCAAGACTCATATCGTACTAGGTCATTATATAGCCTTGTCCAGAACCGCAACAACATCCCTACAATCGCAACAGCGCTAGCCAGCCGGCATCGGAGGAAGGTGGACAGAAAAGCCAAGCCAGACGAACGACCTGCGGCTTCAACGCCGAGCTTCCGTTGGTATGTTTCATTACCCAAGTACACGACGAGATATCTTCCAGAAGCCGCTCAACAATTAGCATCAGAGGAAGCGTTTTAGTTGGCCAAGGAGCTGGGGATTGCAAAGAGGTAGATTCATCTACGCCGTAGATGAGAAATTTCGCTCTACCAACCATTTATTGCCCTTCGATAAGCTGTCGATCTTCTTCGGTGTTAATCTTCTCCAGTATCACACTTCGACTCAAAGTCCATAAACCCATCTCGCCCAGAAAAAATAACGATAATCTAAGGACTACAGGCTTCAGCCGCAATGGTACCACAATCGACAGAGGCCACATTATCAATCCTAGCCTGACAACAGAGATGGTTTGAACACGCCTTTGCTCACAGCTCATCCACTTCCCCGTACCAATCCAACACCATACCAATGGATTAGACCTACCGTCCTTCACCCATCGTCCCCAAGTTACAACCCTCGAACGCTTCCAAATAAGCACGGCGAATCATCATCAGCATCAGCTATTCTAAAACCCGCTCTTACGAGACCCTCACCATCAAAGCATAAGACCCCACCCCACATCCATGCAGTACATACAGCTCCCACCACCCATCAAGCTCAAACAACCCCCCTTCATCCCCACAGC
>JAABUK010005516.1_pt1 | contig 19591 bp, 20 predicted proteins | sample 5559141 | NCBI WGS metagenome assembly JAABUK01 (sample SAMN10711869, study PRJNA513367) | rock metagenome | isolation source: Antarctica rocks | place: Antarctica: Victoria Land, Pudding Butte nord | collected 2016-01-03 | reverse complement strand
GGAATTTTATGGGAGAGGCGGGGGGGACAGTAGGGGAGGGTGGTTACGCACATGGTGAAGTGTAAGGTGTGCGTGAGTTTGGCTTCTGTACTTGAGTCAACTACTAGGGTTTATGCTAACAACAGCCAGCCAGTCTTTGTGAGAAGAGAGCTTGCCTGGTTGAGAGGGACTTTGGAAAAATGGTCCAAGTTCAAGAACTCGAAGTCGAGATATTGATGGTGGAGTGCTGGAAAGTCAACGAGATGATGGCGGAGTTGATGTGGAGTGAATTCCGAGAAGGTGGATTAGATGACAGATTACTTTCCTCTACCGGGCGTTTGGCGGTGTTCACACGGTATGATGCAGCAGAGAGTCTTGACCTTTGGTGCCGAGGAATGCACCGAGCTGCTATTGCTAGACACGCTCAACCAAATCGCCAATATGCTGCCCAAGTAGCCTATCACTATACTAATAAGGACGGGCGCGATCATCCCACCAATCCCCCGCTGTGCCTATTGATCTCAGCCAGGAAATTATAGGTCAAACCGCGAGAAAACGCGGGTAGTGTGAGCCATGTGGAGTCAAACAAGGTATTCTGCGCGGCGACGATACCTGGAAGTTTAGAGGTGACTGCATATTCCCCTCCTGGGACCCAAGAAGGTGTAGAGCAGCGTAAGTTTACTTCATACAGCAGCTGGAGATGCAAGTGAAGGCTGCTAGCAACCAGGCCCTTGTGTGACTGCAGCTCTGGCCAAGGTGCAGTTCATGCCAAGACCACCCCTTATTGACACGATAGTAGCTGTTGGTGGCTGCAAAGATGGTTCAAGAGGGCTGGATTCCTAGCCCTGGGCGGCATGTAGGCAATATGCTGGCAGGTGCACGTCGTCTGTCTGCCGATAGCTGTGAAGGAAAAGCATCGTAGGCTCGTTCACTTCACATAGCCCCAAGCAGAGCCGAGAGGTGAGCGCCGAACCTACCCGTCCCTGACATGGCATTCACTTCCAAGGCAATAGCTTGGACCCCACAAATCGCAGCGTTTCTCGCTTTGCATCGGCAGCGAGTTCATTCACTGAAGGTTACACCAAGGCTGTTGGCGTGCGTTGCTGTCTTGAACATAATGTGGCCGCTTGCGGAGCCGGGGAACAACTTTCCAAAAGGCAACGTCCGCCATCTGTGTCGTCGAGCTCTTTGCCAAACCGACTTTCTTCAACCTGTATGTCAGTCTGCTTGCTCCACCGCTTAGCTTAACATACATTGTATGCAGCATGGTTCTTTCCCTTTTCCGTGGGCTTTCCACAGCAGGCCCCCATTCTGTCGTCTGAAGAGCGAGTAATCGATCTTTTTTTCACAAATCATCATTTCTATAGTCCAGTCAAACAGATTGGAAGTGCTTGAGCAGGTAGCACCCACAGCTCAGACCAGCCTTGACGCAGACAGACAGACCACCACATTCCAGACTTCCCGCTCGTCTTTATTGAAGTCTCTTCTTCTGTCTTCCAAGCACAGAAGCATAGCCGCTTTGGCGATTGATAAGCACATTCATCGAAAATATCACATCTCCCGCCTCGAGTGTTTCTTCCCCCCAAGAAAGACGCAGATATTATTCAGCAAACAGCTTGACCTGCAGCTCACCGTACAAAAGACTTCGACAAGGACAACAAACGTCGCAACTCAATCCTTCTAACATGGCGAAAATACCCACAAATCCAAATTTCGATTTCAACGATATAAGACTTATGGATCCGTACCCTGCTCTCATCCTCCTTGGCCAGCCAAATTTGGCAACTTCCTTGCTGATCGGTAGTCTTACTCCAGTTCAGCCAAACCAGGTTAGTTATGTAATACGTCTGAAAGAAGGACAGCTTGGTAAACCAAGTCTGGAGATCACCATCACTGCTCCTGCCATAGAAACTATTCTTTTCTCACGAAAACAGGTATCTGTGCCGGCGCCTCAAGCGAGGAAGAGAGGTACAACCTGACTCGCTTGGACGCTTGCTGGGGAGGATGCAGGGGTGGCGCTGGGCATTTGTACGCTTAAGACCCAAATGTCATCGGCGCAGCTCCATTGCAGGCCAAAGAGCGAACATTCAGAGTCCAAATCACAAGCCATGGGTTTGTGTCAAGTGACCCTGCTGCTCTGAAATGGCTTCGACAATGATTCAGCGCCGCTGGAGATCCTCACGGTCGGCTCCTTGCCATGTTGACCTCCTCGGACTTCACTGGGAAGTTTTACTTCACAGTCACCAATATTGCAGCGGTCCAAACCTTCAATGATGACATCCTCAGCCATCTACAGCTTGCACATCGGCTCAGGCTCACCCCATATAATCAATACAGCGGTGCAAGAAATGTCGTGGGTCTCGATATGGATGGATTGCCATGATTCCGAAGGCAAATGATGCGTGACCGTACAATTCAAGGTGCAGTCGTAACATACTCTGCCCCACAAAAGCTCCTGCCAGACACCATAGACCGTCGTGATATATGCTTGGTAGCAATGATCCATAGTCTTGAAATCTGCCGAGAGGACCAGGCACACGATTTGTACAGTGTGGAATAGGGGAAAGCTTCGACCTTATTCCGACTGGTGCGCACTCGACACCCAGTACTTATCAAGCCAACTCGTAATGCACTTGCAAACAAAATTCACGGTCAAGCAGCAGAGCCTCTGGACAACCATTTGTACATGACCTTCTTCAAGATGATTTCCGGACGTCCGCAGACACCCATACAAATTCCACGGCCTGGCTCTTTGGGCTATATCTCCTGGGTCCGCCAGGCCGGTCAGGGCTGGAAAGTGACAGAAGAGTAGGTTTTCGGGATGGGTCTTGCGCCACACGCTCTGCATAACACAATGCGGGCTGATTTTGTGATGGCATTGCATATCCGAGAAAATTCAATCAAACGACGAGCTTCTCCCCTTCCGGTAACTGCTCAAACTGAACGTTTATCTTGAGAAGAAGAAAAGCAATCGGCAGCCTGCGCACAGCTGATCGAGATTAAGATAATTTGGTGCCATGGCAATAATGAATCTCGTCCTTACCACTCTAAGGACGTTAACAATCCCTCAAGATATCCAGGCTCGCACCCTCAGTGCGGGACCCGATGGGTAGCATCCTCCAGCAGTTTGTGCCAATGCAAATGCATGACTTGCGACCTCTTTTCTGCTGAACAACTGGACTTTGGAAGAAGTCGACGTCCTCAATCTTGCTTCCGGCATAGATGGATACATCCACAGAATTTGAACAACCACCGGTGGACACTCTACTCGAAGCGTTTATGCGCTGATGAGGCAGCTCATGCTCTCAGGTACCATTCGTTGTGGCAATAGATGAGCCAGCAGCGCGCTCTGAATTTGTAAACAGGTTACATTTGTTTATAGGATCCGTGGAAGGAGATCCGATGTGGTTGAATCAACCAAATTTGCGGACGAAGCGAATTCTCAGCTGTTCCTTTGTAAATGTAGATGTGGCGCCAATCGTAGATGACCACTGCGTTGATATCTCATCGTCTGACCACCATCTCCGGCGTAAAATGTGGCTGGTCTTCAGATTAATGCTTGGGGGTCTGGCTGAAGAGGCTGCCCTATACGACGCCGGTGCATACCATTCTTCACCTGCTAACAATCTACCTCTCAATTGCACACCTCAAGCTTGGAATGGCTGACCGCATTTCGGACTACCTTTTGCGGCAGCCTAATCTGAGAGCAGAGTAGTATGCTGATCGAGCCCGCGTTCTCAACCCTGGAAACATGCGAGAAAAAGAGCTCCGCAATCGAGGACCGTGTCAAGACCATTCACCGAGCAGTCTTCGGCGAGCAGAACGTTGGAAGGACCGACTACAAAACTGCCATGAGCCATGATGTGGTGACGAGCTTTGGAAAGCATATAGTGGTCTTTGGCAATACTCATCGGAACCCCTTCTCAAAGGTTGCAGCAGTCATTGTCCACCACTCCAGCCTCAATGCCGCAATCCTGCTTGGGAATCCAGCAGACCAGCGCTTTGGACCCATGCAGCTTGCCTCTCGTGGCCGGAACGAGGCGATGACTACCTTTGGAAGGAGTGCTTGGGATGTTTTGGAGAGGGATCGTGGACCAAAAAGCACGAATGTGATATAGGTGCTGGAAGACGGTGAGGTCAAACTCCGGAGAACTTAGGATATGCCAGTGATTAGTGTTTAGTCGCGGAGCAAGAATATGCTCTGGGTGCTGGAGGATACCCTGGTCCAAATCCAGAAGTAGCCAGACAGGACGAAAGAACTTGTATAATTGAGTAGCAAAATAATAGAAGCCAGCGCCAGTGAAGTGTCTCACGCTTTTCATTGGTGGTTTCTTCCCTGACAGCCTTTCACGCTTTCCATCGGCTGCGTGCCTTCACTGAGAGTTGTTCACGCTTTCCATCGGCTTCTGGTCTTCACCCCAAGTGTTTCATGCATTGCATCGGCGTCGTCTTCACTGAAATGTCGCGCTAAGGCTGTCAATATGCGTGGTGCGGTCCTATACATAGAAGACTCAGCCCACTCAGCAACCACCAAGCTTTCCCGTATCTTTTTCGGAATTCCTCCTTTGCTCACACCCTTTGCTCATTATGACTTGCTCTTATGTATTGCTTTTTCATACTGCTCCACAGCTTTGACAAACATCTGCACAGGCTAAGTGGACCTGAAAGAGGCTCTGCATCACTTGCTCTCACGGAAACTCAGCGTCTTCGGCAGGTATGCAGAGGCAGGCTGCCCTCACTACCTTTCTTCCAAGCGCTTACCAGCGGATCTCCAACCCTCAATCTTTGTCGACATTTATCGCTTTGGGTTCCACAGCTCTCCGCATTCTTCAGCACAAAGCTGTCTCAAGCAATCCATCACTTCTAGTGGCAACCGCAACCAAAAAGAAGCTGCGTTGATAAAAGCACAGATTTCACCTCTTCCCAGAATGGCAACACCTTCTTCACCCCAATTCAACTGGCGAAACATTGGCGTCCTAGGTCCATATGGAGTCCTGATACGCTGCAACCCACGTACATCGGCTCTTTGCGATGCCGGCGATATAAATAATGGAACAAACAACCTTGGTATAAATTATACCCTCCTCATAAACGCCGGCCGCACTGGTTCACCAGGTCTGGAAGTCAATGTCACCATTGCGGCAACGAACACTCAGTCACGCATTAACGTCACCATCTGTTTTGAGCCAGGTGTCCATGTAGGAAGAGAAGACGAGGAAGAATATTACAACCTCAATGTGGCTGATGCACAATTTCTGGGCTTGTCAGGAGGCGCCGGACACATGTACGACCATGATCCACCAGCAGTCCACCAAGGTATACCCAACGCACAAAGAAAACAGACCTTGCGCATCAAGCTAGTGTGTCATGGCCATGTATGCCACGATCCTCACGGGCTTGCTGCCATTCGAGCGCGACTACCTGCAGGGTCCGCCGACGCCCGAGTCTTTGCTGCAATGACCTCCACTCGAGGAACATCTGCCACCGCATTTCGCGCCTGGATTTACTGTCGAGTGCCCACTCCGGTGTTGCAGAACTTCAAGGACAGTGTTCTGTTCTGGTTCAAATGGATGTTTGGTCAGCGCTCTCAGCCACTCTTCCAGTATCCCGCAGCACTGTTGAATCTTAACATTGATCCTATTCCTGGCTTTCGAAACTCAATGTATTGCAACATGGTGATGCAGCAAGGCGCTCTGGTGCTGGGGAACCCCGTTTTGCAGATCGCGGACACTATCGGCAGTAGAAATCGCAGGCTTCGTGCAGTGGCTACCAGTGTTGCTCTGATCCGAGAAAACCAAGGTCATGAAGCATACTGCATCGAAATTGGCCGGTTTTGGCAGGAAATGAAGCTAATCAGGACCAGCCCTCCAGTAGCGAGCAAAGCAACTAGACTCTTGAGGGTCGGAAACGCTCTCCCTCCGATCGACTTGCCATTAGACATATTCGGATACGTCGGATATATCTATATCAGGACAACATCTTGCAATTTCCCCATCTCTGCACCAACAACCGGATCATTGTTCTTGATCAGGTGGGGCACTAAAGTTCTGGGAAATGTGCAGAGGACCAACGATACTGCGTACGGCATGGTGCTAGCTCCAAACCCAGCCATTACTTCCGCTCGTGCAAGTTTTGCCGTCGCCTTGTGGATTCGTGATCGAATTGTGAATCGGAGGGCGCATACAAATCTTGATTCGGCTGCCAAGTTCCCGATACAGCTCCACTTCATCGAGAACAGACAGGTAGCACAGATATTGCTTTCTCGAATGGTTAGGTTCACAAACCTTTCAAGCAACAAGACAGTCCAGGCCCTCCAAGCAAATGTTGTCCAACAAATGGGAACATCTTCGTTCCATGACGATCTCCACCAGGGACCCACACCTCCTCTTGATGACCCGGCTGAGATGACGAGATTGGACAACATGTTCCAGAACTTTGCACAGATTGTGCGAGCTTCCCCATCCATGGCCAATTTTCGTCAGGTCGAGAGTAATCTCTTATTCAACATCTCCAGCCAGATCTTTGGAAAGACTCAGCTGATTCGCTCCACGATTGGGGAAAGAAGCTTCCGTGCAGTGTACGGACTAATACTAGTACTCGTCGGCATGGGACACCGCATCATTCTTGTCGTCGACGAACCGGCTGACCGATCTCGAGTCTGCTGGGACCTGTTCAATCTTTTCCAGCAAACTGGTACCACAGCTGATGAGTACGGCCGCACTTGGCGATCGAAAAGACTGCTGAGCTATTCTTCCACCGATCTTGAATACAAGTTTCCATCGCCAGAGCAGAGCGCTGCTGCCAGTAGGAACTTATCACACTCTGGAAACCCTTTTCGCCCAGCTCTTGACCTATTCTTCAAGATGCTACTTGATGACTTGCCGTCACATGCACATATGCACGACCAAGGCGCACTGTACAATGCACCAGCAGCTGCTGCGCCTGCGTATCAGACACCACAGGCGATGAGCATGGCAGACCATGTCCAGGGACATTTCAACATCAGCCCTGCAGACCGTGCTCAACATTTCGCCGATCGAGCTCGAGTTCTGAATGGGCAAGCGACAGCAGTCGACGAAGTAATTGCAATGCTCGGTCGAGTAAGTCTCACTCGTCGAAAGATACTGTTCAAGGCCGACGTTCTTGTTTGCGATTCTGCCACAGCAATGAGCTTCGACGTGCGTGCGGCATTCGTCGACCCGTTGTTGTTCATCGCCAATACCCATCGTATGGAATTCGCAAAGGGCGCAAGTGTTCTGCTGCAGCATCCAGGGCACATTGCAGGCTTTGTACTCGGAAATCTGGATGATCAGAGGCACGGACCACTGGTGTTTGCGTCAGAAGGGAGGAATGAGGCTATGTTGACGATGCGAAGGTCGCTCTGGGAAACTTATGTGTGGGCCGGACTGCAGCCAGTTGACTTAGCCTAAGTGGATAAGCAACGATCGGGGGTGACGAATGACTCTAGTGTAGTTAGCGAAACAATGGAAGAAGTAGATGGAATTGAAATGCAAAGAATTTGAAGACCATGATTGCATTGGTGATCCAGCGACGTGGATTTTCGTAACACCAAAGGGCATCCTCAGTAATTTGGAATGCTGCTTACCGTGATGTTGCCGGCTCTGCTGCTAGGTTGGACAGCATTCTCTGCAAGTGTCTCAGGTGTCCTTCCCTACCTTTCTCTATATTCAAGCATACATCTCGTGCTGGCACTTCTGAGATTGGAACAGTGAGGATTTCACGTCAAGGGGCTCTGAAGTCTCTTTCTAGATTTTCAGGAATTGACCTTTACCATCACTTCAAGAACTGGAAGATTCGAATTATGATATATGAGAGCTTATCAGCATCATCTATGATTTTCGGGAGAGGAATCTGCTGGACAGGCTCCAGAGCAATTTCATGCTATGAGGATACTTATGGCCTCTGACGTTTCTTTCGTTGAACAGCAGGTTGATCGGCTGCTGAAGCACTCCATGGCACCTGCTTGAGCAACTCAGAATCAGGAAGACTCCGACTGTTCATGGAACTGGACGATATGCCGCCGTTTGTCAAGATGAATAAAGGATGGAGGCTACTAGCGGATGACTAATTTCCCCCACTACTTGCCAAGAAAACCGCCAAGCCCAAACTCCGTTCATGTACCAGCCGACTTGATTCTCATTTACAGAAGTATCGAAAGTACCTATTTATTGTACTCTGTAGGACTGCGAGAGCTTATGCACAAGTCCAAGATGGCGCAAAACCCAGCATCAGTCTACCCGGACCTACGTCAAGAGCTCACTCCAACATCGGGTGGTTCCACAATCTGTAGCTATTCCCACCTTCGTGACGACGATGGCCCAGTTGCCGTCTTGATACATGGCTATCCTCAATCAGCTTATATGCAGGAAAGCCCTTGTACTCTAGCAACAAGATCTGACTATCCTTAGGTGGCGATATGTATGATAAGCGCAAGTATTGCAGATTGATTACAGTACGGTGGCTGATAGCCTATATATGGCAGCTTGTGCCAATTCTGAGACCGCGCTACTCTGTCTTCGTCCCAGAGGTCTGTGCTGCCCTCTTGAATGAAGGGAGAAAACGATTGAACCCCCTGCAGCTACCAGGTTATGGCGTATCCACCCTCCCACATCCTGGCCACCACTCCAAGCGAGCAGTCGGTGAATCCATCCTCGAGGCCCTTACCTCAGCCTTCCACATCGAGAGTACTCCTGCCAGTCCTCGAACGATCATCCTCATAGGTCACGACCGAGGCGCACGAATCGCCCACCGTCTAGCCGTTGAGGACGCAGGACCTCCGCATCTCAAGATCACCAGCCTAGTCCTCATCGACATTGTGCCTACAAAGGTCCAATGGGAGGCCTTCGCCAACCCTCAGGCTGGAGTCGCGTACTTCCATTGGCCCTTGCTGGCGAATGTGGATCAAGCCACTAAGATGATCGAAGCTTACGGCGGAGATATGTGGTGTCGAGACATGCTTGAGCGTGCGCAGGGATCTAGTGCTGAAGGCCAAGCTTCGTTTGCGGCGGACGGAGCCCATGATGTGTATGCTGCTAACTTCAAGAGGAAAGATGCCATTGTAGGGAGCTGTGAAGATTATGAGTGTGGAAGTGTTCTTGAGGTGAACGAGCAATTGGAAGATATGAAAGGTGGGAGAAAGATCAATGTACCGACTTTGGTTATGTTTTCGGAGGAGAAGTTAGGGAAGATGCATGATGTGGCCAACGTGTGGAAGGACTGGGTCGCGGAGGAAGTTCATTATCGAGGAAAAGGGATTGGTGGTGGAAGAGGTCATTACTTGCCCGAAGAGGATCCGGAGCAGATTGGGAAGCTTGTACTGCAGTGGGTAAAGACGGGCAGTATTGAGTGAAAGGATGGGAAAACTCAAACGTCCCTACAATTGCGCCTGTGGCGGTGCTGTAATATCCCAGTGTAATCTAATTTAGAACAAAGTAACTTCGTACATATAGAGCATGAAGTAAGATGTTCTTTCTATGTTACTTCACGTCAGGACTCAGCACAAGCCACCATACCCCTATCTAACAAATGCAGAGCAGCCATGCCAAGACACAATCCCCTTTCCCCTCCAATCCCAAGAATAGCGATCCATCTAACATATACTAGTGATCTATCTCCAAAGTGACGCAGATGGCCACCATACCAACTCAACCACTGCAGTCCAGATGCCCTGAATGTAAGATTCACATCCACGCAGGATTCCTGTTCTCATATTGGTAGACAGGATCCAACAGATGACCAGCCTTCTAACCCGCTCGCAACAGCCAGCGGCATATTTCCATCAATGTACCAATCAAAGCACTTTCTTGACAACAGATATACAAGAACAATTCTAAGCCACCCCTTTCTGGTCGTTAGGATGCGATAGAGATGCCGAAGCTATTCACGTCGAAACACTTCTGCACAGCGAGCACTTTCATTAGCGTAAATTGCGATAATCTATAAAGTATTTCTATCATGCTTGAGTGCTTGTGTGTGCTTTTTCTGTCTTTCAAATTACCGCTTCTCCTTGCGCTCAAAGAATCTTTGACATTGACGCACCGACGCACTATTCACGGGCTGTTCTCCATCTTTGAACTCACTATTTGCGGATTGCTCTCGATCATCGACTGTGCAATTCTTCTTTGCTATTCATAGAAAGCGACACTGCAGACCTAATTTGGGGCATCCTGAGCTCCGTGAAGTGCTTTCTGTTGGAAAATAGGTCAAATTGCGCGTACAAACAAACCTGAGTAACCATCAAACAACATTCAGTGTCGACCGATTTGCATAATGCATCGCCCTTTTCGAACATAAGCCAGCTCCATTTTTTGTTCGGCATTTCGATCTGCCCTGAAGAAAGCCAACATGTTTGCGTAGCTGACCCTTCTTCTGTTGCCATAGCAAACGTTTCAAGAAAGCAATCCTTACCTCTTAGCTCTTCGCACAATGGCCAATCTTGCAGACAAACCTGAACTTCGACATCCGTCTCCCCAATAAGATGGGCCCACATCGAGTGTCGATTCTTAGCCGACCTACCACAAACGTCAGTGTAGATATCGGCTCCTTGTATAGAAACATACCAGGCAACACGGCGGTCAACATCGAGTTCGAGTTTGATAGTGGTAGAAGTGGCTCCCCAGCCAATTATATCACCATCACCTGACCAGGGGTGTAAGGTGTTCCCACCACCATATTCACCATTTCCTATGAGCCAGGTTTGCACGCTGACAATGACGATGAAGCCAATGCCTGGTAAAACCTGAACACTCTCGCACCACACTGACGAGGAAGACCAGGTGGAGTCGGGCATATGTACGCCAATGCTCCAGCTGTAGTGCAAGCCTTGAGTATCAACGTCAAGATAATTCTGCCGAAGGTTGGTATCGTCACTCGTGGTTAAGTCGCCAGAGACCCTTCTACTTTCGTAGCCTTGAGACAATTTCTTCCCGCTGCCGATCTGCTCTGAACCCTTCTCGATGGCATGAAGTCTCCACCATGGACTGCTTGGATCAGGGCCATTGGCTTGGGGTTGGATGGGGCCTGCGAAGCCGGTTGCTAGGGCTCCTGTTGGAAACAGGGATGGAGCGCTACGGTTGAGTCCCGTCTTGTTTAGTCCAGTCGCATTGAATAGCACGCCTGATGACCAAAAATCGCGGCGTCTAAAGCAGTCGCGGACAGAAAGCTAATGATACAGACTGATTGCCAAACCTTCATGTTGATGATAGATCTGGATTATTCGCAGACCAGTGGTATTGATGTATGTACGTCGAACTCGATGTTCAGAGCAAATAAAGGGGACAGAGATTTGATCTTTAATTTGCATTGACCAGCGATATAGGTCTACAATCAATCGTTCAGTGGAAACGAAAGTGTATTGCCGACCTACGAAGGAGAGCAACGAATGGAGTAGTATGGGGAGAACGACAGGAATGGATTCCGCCAGCTGGTCCGAGTGTACTAAAAGGAGAGAGGCAAGAAAAGACTCCGTTGTCGCTAGAAGCCCTTCAAATGCAGAGGGAGAGCTGTAATACTATTAAGTTATTGCTCTTGTCCAAATAGGAGGGATCCTGCTGCATCACTTGCCTGTGACAAACCTCCTGGATAAGAGAATTCCAAAGACCAAGGCCTGAATTCACAATATGATGCAATTTTTCTATGAAGATTTTATCCATTGTCAGCATTCTAATCTCATTGTGCTCGCCTGGTTGCCTGAGTGACTCTCTAGCAGGAGTGGCAATGTAACACAGCTCGGTAGAGACCCCCTGTGACCATTACCTTGAGTTAATGGCACGCAAGGAGCATGCAATATGAACAGTATCATAGTTTCGACATCAGACGAGAGCTCTGCCGCGACTGATTGAGGGTAGTATACATTACTTAGCCTCTAGGGAACCAAGCATGAACGCCCTGAGGCCACAATCACGTGCCCACCGAACGAGGAAGGTGAGAGGCTTTGATCCAGGAAGAAGGATTGTGATCTGATGGCGCTGTCAGGACGTGCGGCGCCTACGCAGCGATATGCTTCCCAGCCATAATGAATGGTTCTCTTGTTTTGCAAGTGATGTCTGGTGCGAAATTATGAGAGGAGTGAGCATAAGGGTGGAGGAGCGGAGGAACCTCGGGCGGCTAACGCAATGTGGATTAGCACGCTCGCTCGGGCCGCTAACTATATCGCACAAATTCAAGGGTTTTAGGCATAAAATCTAAACATCGAAATGGAAAGGCGCAATATCCGTAAACTCTTCTTCACAGCCTGATAACAAAGTCGCATGGTGCAAAGCCATTTCGAGAAGTCTGATTTCGATAGCATGTTGCAAACCGCAAACGGCCGATGTGGTTTGAGGATGCCAAAGGGTATCTTCTACAATGAGTAATGACTGGTATGTGTCTCTGATCCGGAGCCCTGGAATCGCTAGCGAATGTCACGCCAAATTCATCACTGTTGCAGACGTGGCGAATGGGCCCCATGTCAAGCAAGCCCAGGTACGGACAACACTCTGTGCTCCGCTTGGACTTCCTTTGCTTTGCTGCTCGTGATTGATTGAACATTGCCGTTTGAATTGCAGCAACAAACGCTTCTGAAGGACTGATTGCTGTTGGCAAGGATGCAAGAAATACAACGTTCAACATAGTGTTTGGTCGTTCTCCTGCTCTTTCAAAGTACTTGTTTCTAGCCATGGATTCCTCCATAATGCTTCTTCTCAACCTGTATTATGGATAAAAAGCTGCTGCAAACTGTGGCTTGTCGACTGAGTGGCGTTAAGGATGCTGCAAAACATCTACGAAATGGTGGCGAGCAGTCTTGATGCTGTCCCTTCGTTGGTGCCCTATGGGCCTCTGCAACCCAAAAACAGTGTGGATCTTGAAATTTGAACCACTGTCTGGTGCTTAATGTTCCTTTCTGGGAGTGTTTGGTTAGCTAGGGACAAAAGCTGGCCGCCAGGCAACCAATGGCTTCACGAATACTGCCCATCAAGGATAATAAATCACATCTCACACCGCCAAGCCATCTCCGACAATTTCAAACACAAGAACTGACGACAGCTAGTGCACGAGCTGTCGGAACTCTGTCATACACATACTCCTTTATCATCAGCAGACTACCCCTTGCTGATATCTATCCTACCAAGATAAAGTCTCATTGCTGAAAACTATGTCATCTTTGAGAGAGAAGCGCCGTCTTCTTGCTCTTCACAAGGCCGGGAAACCTGATGAGGAATTCGACATGGTTAATGACGATGGTGAGATTTCTGACGGCGATGAAGACCAACGTGCTAGAGAAGGTCTGCTCCTTCAGCAAGATCAACCCCAAACTCCGCCTAAGAATCCATATGCTCGGGCTGTATCCAAGCTCATGAAGCCATTCAAGAAGGATGCTACTGCCTCCGGAACGAACATCTCAGGTCCAGCACAAAGCCTTGTTCGCCATGACATTGTCACCACGCTCACACCAGAGCTATCTGCCCTCCTTGGTCGTGAAGGTGCGTATTCCTTTGAAAGTTGCCTGCCAAGGACGTTCTTTACTAACCATTGTCTTATGAAACAGTCATCCGCCATGCTGGGTCAATCAAGGGACGTGCGACACAAAACATCAGAGCCCTCAAAGAGCTCCTAGCTAGAGTCCCAGATGAACAGACTGTTCTGATGCGACACATCAAGGGTATTCTTGCGAATGAACAGATGAACAAGAAGGGGGTTGAAATGATGGAGGACTTCGCGGAGCAACTCAGAAGTGGCCGAATCAACGTCAGAAATGGTACTTGGAACAACGCCCTGGGAAGGAACTAGGTTGTACAACTATCATAGTTGAGTTTTGCCGGGAGTGAGAGCGGGAACTGGGTGGTACTGTTTCCTTTTTGCACTCAACACTACACCACTGCCACTCAGATGATGTGCTGGAGAAGATTGGATAGGCCTTGTGAGGTCTTGAGGTATGAGCTTTCGATCATGAACAATCAGGTCTTTCTATGAACAAGTCACGGCTCTCTTTGTGTTTCTGCGTGCCTGCAGTTCACCAACACAAGTATTGAGCATTGAACCAATTTCTGAGCCACACCTCCATCTTTCTTGGAAAAAACATCTCCTTTGCCTCTGCAGTGTCAAACTCACAAAGTTGACAGCAGCCTCCAAGTTTCCTTCTTTGCGTATCGTTGAAGCCCGCTGTTCCAAAATGAGTAAGACAAAAGAACCAGAATACAATATCGTCGCAGACTTTGACGACAAAGCTATCGACGCCGAGACCGAAGGTGCGAGCCCAGTCAGCGGTGTCTCCACCTCTTCCGCGACACCATTGACAGCCACTGAGCTCAAACCCGTGAAAGAGCCCAAAGAAAGACACCAAGGCATCATGCAAAGCAGTAAGTGAACTTCCTTGACTGGGATGTTTAAAATCCACATTCTATTCGGTTCGCTAACCACAAAACAACACTTACAGCATTGGCTATGTCCGTCAGGAGTGAAGCAAACAACAACCTCGCCGACCTCCACAAGGATGCCTGCAAGAAGTCAAGACTTGGACTTAGTATCAAGAACTCAGTCGCGCCGGCGGTCTTTCAGCAGAATGTCACGAATGGCGAGTCAGGCGGAAGAGCTAGTAAAGCTAGCAGAGATCCTAGCTAATTACTAAAGGAGGGATCATGCTACTTCAAGCGGCCTTAGAGAGCGTCAATACGAATGGCGGGGAACGTCAGTTGATGAAATGCGGAAAAGGGTGGTGGGGGAGATTGCATTCTAAGTCGTCAGTGACCGGTATTGGAGATTTATTGCATTTGGGAAGAATTCGGTGCGACATTGGACGGTGGAATGAGCCAATGCCTAAGCACTCCATTTAATGAAGCAACCTTAGCATTCAACACTCAATTGCAGACGCCTGCACATTTTATTCACATATCAAGACATCAACCCCACCAAGCATATCTTCCGTTGCCTGCCGCCTCAGTCATCGCACCATACTTCGAGGAAGCCATCATCCTTCTGACTTTTGAACTCACAGCCGGAATATCTCCTCCAGCATCTTTGGATGCGATGACAGACTGAATGAAAGGCGACGCCACCAGAGCCGAATAAGTCCGTCTTTACTTGGATGAATTTTGCCCTGGCCTTACTGGACCAGAGGATCCTCATTCATCCTGCTGCGAAGTCCTGTATTCCAATTCGGTTGAAGCGCAACGCAAGCGATACCTTTCCTACGCCCATTCAGGAATCCTCAGGCTATGAGGACTTCGTCAAGCATATCGAATTGCTCGAAAGTACCAATGAACGTTTGCAAAGTGAAAACACTGCCCTATTACGAGACAGACATTCTCTCTATGACACAGTTATTCCACTGAAGGAGACATTCCGTGGAATGCAGCACGAAAGCAGTAAATCGCCCAAAAGCAGGGATGTAGACGAACATCTGGCTCCTGCTTTGTAGCACGCAACCTTGGATGAGGAGGATTTGGGACCACAGAAGAAGAGCAACAAGGAACTGCTTTAGAAAAATTCATCATCAACCTGCGGTGGAAGATGAAGGCTTTTGGCAAAACAGTGAGAAATGTACAGACCTCGAATGAGGGCTGGCGGGTAGCCGTTAAAAGTCTTTCACAAGACAAGCATAGGGTTGAGGGATCCCTTCGGCAATCACATGAAGAAGTAATGTTCTTGAACTCCGAGAAGAAAGAAGTGGGAACGCCGATATTGGGAGGCGAAGGCGCAATCAGCAGGCATAGAATCCGAATTCAGGTCTTCCCTCGAGGAGAGTCTCGAAAAGGCCAAGTTTGTGACCAAGGAATTGTGGCAGCAGAAGCTCGAGCTGGAAGCGCTTGTAGACTTACACAGAGCTAGCGAAAAATCCGTTACAAAGCGAGACTTTCAATATCCAGCAACTGAAGGACGTTGATGAAAAGCGGCGTATCTCGGCCAATGCCCAAGCATCAGCATACGGAGAGGTGAGAATCTCATGCGAGCTACTGTGGACCTCAAATGAGGTCTAGGAAAAATAGGCTCTGGCACTGCAGAGCCTTCATGCTCGTCAACGAGCAGAGCTCGGCTCCCTTAGAAATCTACGCGACAAATCTGACGCACGTATTGAAGATATGGGAAGCTCAGCGGCTGAATGAGTCCTATTGCAGAAGATCAATACGAAGTCACGTAAGAGCAAGTACTCTTTGTGCTTGTGGCTATTAGAGAAGCTGAAATGGCCTTATCGAAGGACTTTGCTGTGACCGCAAGGTCGGATCATAAGCAAAAGGTGGTTGGGATTTTCTGATGAATGAGTGTATGAAGGAAGAAGCTATCTACGCAAACTAGCAAGGAAGAAGGAAATAGGTCTATGCCGCCAAGGAGGACCTACAACATTTTCCTCCTCAAAGCTCGGGGCTCGTGACCTTGGCGCCAAGATCAAAAGGTCCGCCTCAGCTCCGGAATGATCACATCAAGCAAGTTTTCGCCAGTACACTTGTTCGTGAACATCAATAATACTATGAAGATCGGTAGTGCAATAAATCTGGAAGCTAACGTCCATCTGCCCAGCGAGGTTCTCCAACATATCATCTTCTTCGTTAAAAATGGTAGAGACAGCCAACGCAATCTTTGGGCATGTTGCCTTGTCTCCCGCCAGTGGTATTCAGCTGCGCTATCCTTGCTTTATGAAAGCCCTTGCCTCACAGGCAGAAACTTCGAGAGCTTTTCACTGACCATGTGCCCGCCCGTCAATGCACGTGTGCGTCGCGTTGAAGCTGCACAGTTTGTGAGGCATCTTGACATGAGCGCATTAGCGTATGAGAGCTCGAACAGCTTGACAGCACGGCTCTTACGCAGAGTGAAGGAAAGGCTGGAGACATTTGCTGCACCAGCCAAATCATTCTCGTGAGATAAGCCACATTTTTCCTACCTGTGCTAATGGATACTTTGCGATTTTGCATTTTCCTCGTTTACGAAGGATTTTCATTCCTTGAATATACTCACATCACGCCCCCTTAAACAAATTCAGGTTTCAATATCTGGGAACTAGGCTGTTTAGTAAAAATTGCTTCTTTAGCATGGGTCTTTATCCGTTCGAAAAGTGCATTATAAGCAGGCAAAGCATGAGGGCATTGCTGACCGAGATGCCCATAGTGTCAACGCCTTCATTCCACTTTCTAAATGCCATCGAATACGGCAAATCAACCTCTACCAGATGTTTGGAAACATTCGTTTCGATGAGGTTCTCCGACCATTTCGTAATCTCGAACATCTCGCAGCCTTCGCCTTTCCCCGAAACACGGACTTTGGCAACGTCCTTGATTGCGAGAAAATTCCATGGGCACCAAATCTCCAACAGGTCACTCTCAGTGGCTCCTTTTCCACACAGCGGACCCCTTGTGGAGAGCATTTTGTCAGGGATTGGCCAGCATTACTCCAGCATGTCGTCTTAGACAATTTTCGCGGCCTCAGAGATCTCTATGGCGACCCTAACGTGGTCTCTGGAAAGCTGAAACCTTTTCAGTCGGTGCATATCACAGATCGAAACCATCATCTATATAATCAAAATTTGGTGGTTTACTTTTCCGGCGTGCGATATTTGAGCCTGCCCGCGAATATCGCAGAGACCAATTACAGTGCGTATCTAGTGCGCCCAGTACTAGAGCAGCTCGAGATACGTCGTAAGAGTGAAGATGGACCGCACCCTTTTCTTCTCTCAGATCTCGTTGACCATGTTGGGTGTATCCCTACACTGCAGCAGATCCGACTGCACAGCTCACTTGTGGAAGGTGACAAGACCCCTTTAGAGGTAGCAGACACGTTGCTAAAAACCCGAGCACAAGACAAAATCCAAGAGGATGGAACGACGACGATTAATCTAGAGGATGCCGGAGTCTTTGTTTTTAACCATTGATTACATATCCTTACCAAGACTTGCGATACCAATGCAATTTCCCTCTTCTCGACCAAAAATCTGTTTAACTGGCTGGATCAGCATCCCGGAGGACGTATCGTTATTGTCAAGTCAGAATGTGGCTTCGGAATAATAAAAAATGTAGAGATTTAACATAAAAAAGACCTTGTGGTACTTGAAGCAGCCGTATGACTAGCAAAATTAGCCTCTAGTCGCTAGCTTGTGCAATCAGCGATTTCACAGGCGAGAAGTATTAAGACTAGTACCTGCGTTGATCTTATGCACTCCGACATTCACTACAGACTACAGGCTTTCGAGATGAAGATTCCGACTGGGTAATGCGGCTTTCCCTTGTTCCGGATGTACAGTAAGGCTATCACCAATGAGCATCTTGTATCAAACTATGTTTCCCCAAGTTTTGGAGTTGGGAAGTCAATTTGCAACAAGCTGGACTTTGAAGCATCGCTGTCTCACTAGCTGAAATAGACCGAAATTTTCTAATAGCCTCACCGGCCCGTTCAAAGGCATCTCAGCCATGCTGCTTCTGCGTCATTGACGTCAAAACCTGCAACCATGTCCCGACTTCTCCCGCAATATTCTTCGCGCCAGTATTCTTCTCGAAAATGTCCAGCTAATTCAAGCATTCCCGGGTAGGTGATAGACAGGAAAGAAGTGATGCGAACAACTTGCATGGACATTCGGGGACGCAAGAGGATACCGAGGGGAATCATAAGCAAGTATTTCTGTGCACCATCATCATTCCGGACGCCATCGGCTCAACTCTATATATTCACGCTTCAGAGCAGCAGGTGAGATTATAACATCGTCATACTGCCTTCTGCAAAGGTGGCAGCGTCAATAGGTTTCCGAGCCGATTCCAAAACTGGACTGTCACGACTCCATGCGTTTGTCGGTCGCTCCGGAATCCTTTTTCTGATTACTCCGATACCGTATGATGCATTCGCGAGGGTGATCACGGAGGTGTACTTTATCCGCAGCCGGACTGTCTTGGCTACAGACGGCGCCTGAACTAGTAAATTAGATAGAATATTAAGAATTCTATGAAGTTTAATGACAAGTATAGTTGATAAGACTTATATTATATAGTTTATAGAATATAAGATATGATTGATTGATTATAAGCAATTATAATTAATAGACGAGATGAAGAAGAATAGATTAGTTCTAAAAGATATTAGCTTAATTTAAAATAAAGTAATCTAGAAACATTTAATTCATATTTTCGAAAATTAAGTTAATTAATTTAATAAGTAATTATAACTATTTAAAATTAATTATAAGTGCTCGTAAGAAAGAGATTATAAAGAGAAAGAATATTTATAATTAATTAAAATAATTTAGAGCTGATAAGAAGTGTAAATAGTAATAATAATAATAATATTAATAATAATATTGTGAGTACTCATAATTAATTAAAATAAATAAAAAATAAAATTAATAATTAATAATAATTAATTATAATTACTCTTATCGCTTTTATTAATTAAGTCTTTTCTATTTATTTATTTAACCGCAATTAATATAAATGTTATAATAAGTAAGTATTTATAATTAATTATATTAATAGAAAGAGAAAGTATATATTTATAATTACTTATAATTAATTAAATATACTTATTTTCGCTAATCTCTCTTTTAAATCTATATTATTTTCGATTATACTTATATTTATAAATATTATAAAGTAAATATAATTACTTATAATTAATTAAATATACTTATTTTCGCTAATCT
>JAABUK010005515.1_pt1 | contig 19595 bp, 30 predicted proteins | sample 5559141 | NCBI WGS metagenome assembly JAABUK01 (sample SAMN10711869, study PRJNA513367) | rock metagenome | isolation source: Antarctica rocks | place: Antarctica: Victoria Land, Pudding Butte nord | collected 2016-01-03 | reverse complement strand
GTCGCCGCCCGGGCCGCCGCCGTGTCCAGCACCACCACCTCCTGCGGCGCAAAGGGTGCAGGAGGCTGAGCGAATGGGCGAACAAATGGACGTTAACTCTGGAGCCGCCAGACCAGCTGTCTGGAATGCTGCAATTCTTCGGCATGGTCATGCAAATGCCGCATTGGGACACACCCATGCAGCATGCCCACACTGCATTGTCGTATCCATGTAGGAGGCGCTGGCAGGGGTTTTGCAATGGTGAGCAGAGGGGCAGTCGGAGAGGCACCTCGTAGTCCAGGTCGAAGCGCATGAAGCGCTGCTCGCAGCCGGCGGTAAGCTCCGCCAGGTGGCGCAGGTTATCCACCTCCACACCGTTGAACTTCTTCACCTGTGTGCGGCAAAAGGTTCAATATCGAGGCAGAACTCCACAACCAACGTGTTGTTGGACAATAGCAGCTCTGCCAGGTGGCACAGGTTGTCCACCTCCCACCGTGACACTTGTCGTCCTGTGCGCGGCAGCCATCGCGATATTTGACCGACCAAAGCATGGACGACTCTCAACCTACAGGCTCGTCAGATTGAGCGGCACCACGACGGCGCATTGGCCAACGCAAACAAGCATTGCTGCAAACATGTTGAGCAAAGAAGACTGCTCGACAAACGCACACCTGCATGTTGTAGAGGTCCTCATAGCCCAGCGTCGAGTCGCAGGCCAGCACCTGCACAGCGACACAACATACTGAAGAGGCAGTGAGACTGCAACAACCTGGTGTTTGGCAAGGACATGACAGGCCCTAGGATGTAAGCCGGCGTCAGGCGCCTCAACAAGGCCCTGTTCCATTGTTTTGATGTGCTGTGTGTGCTCAGCATGGCAGTGGATGACTGTCTCTGTGCGGCTGGCTGCGTCCGTCAGGCAATAAGCGGAAAAGGTCTCATACGTCCTCCCGAAAGGGAGGAATCAATTCGCATATGTGTCATCATTGGACGCAGCCCGCCCATAACAGCTGCAGCTGCCTTTATCGTTCGACCGCACAGGCAAGCAGAGGTGACGAAGTATGGAACAGATGCAGCAGTCAGGGCACAGATATTGCCGAATTTACGATGCCTGGCTGAGCAAAGCAGCACATTGCCGCATGAACGCTGCTGGAGGCCGCACAGCAGTGTTACAACTCCGAAACACAGGGGCGGCAAGAACTCCTTTCCACGCTCACCTGGCTGAGCAGCACGACCTGCTGGCCGGGGCGCTGTTTGAGGCCGTACAGCAGCCGGTCCAACAGCTTGACGGGGGAGTCGGTGTCGTAGTCGCCGCCATACTCCGACGCCAGGTACGGCTCGCAGCACGCCGTGAACACCAGGCCTGCGTCCAATCACGTTGGGAAGCTGAGGGTGCCTCGCCAACTGGAGGCGGAGTCTGCATGTGGCTGCAGTGCAAGCGCCGGCGCCACTGCGATGCCATGGCAGCCCTGCAGCAGCTGGTGAGGCAGCTGTCGTGTTGGTGTCCGGACTGTATGTCGATGCTGCAATGTTGACCCACGAGGGTCAATCAGTTCAAGAAGGATTAAATTGGACGGGTTTGAACCAGGATAAAGCATAAAGTGACAGGATGTGGTGAAGTTGAAAGCACGCCTGACACAACCAGGAAGGAGGGGTCGGCGCCGGCGAGGTGCAGCGGCACCAGCGGCTGCGGCGCCGAGAGCTGGATGTCCAGCTCCAGCGGCTTGCCGTCGCGCAGCACCTCCACGTCCGCACGCTCCCCCGTGAACTTCTGGGATATGAGGTACCCAAAGGCGATGCGCTCGCCAGACCTGCAGGGCCAGGCAATTGTGCCATCAATGGTGAACAGTGGGTCAGGCATCATGCCATTTCACCAACTGTCAAGCACCGCGTGGTGCAGCCCATGGAGCTCAGGTGGCCATCAGGCAGGCAATCGCTGGGAAAGTGGCCAAGACTGCTTTGCCTAGACGACTGCGTGGCATGCATGGACGCTGCAGGCAGTAGCTGCACTTTGATCACACACCTGGGAAGTGCACCATCCAGGAAGCGCACCGGAAGGGGACAGTGCTGTCGGAGGCGACCAGCGTGCCGTCGATGCACATGCAACTTGGTCAGGTTTTAACATCTGTGCAGGGAAAAGGCGTTGAAAGGCAGTGCACCGGAAAGGGACGGTGCCGTCGGAGGCGACCTGCACGCCGTCAAATTTCATGATGACATCGTCCGGCTTCAGGTGCTTGGCCGCGTCCGCCACAGGGCTGACGGCGCGCACCATCACCCCCTTCTGCTGCGCCGTCATCTGGTACGACTCCCTGCACATTATGCACGTGAGGCACGAGTCAGCAGGAGCAGTCTGATAAATCAGTGCAGTCATCGCCCCCTTCTGCTGCGCTGGCATCTGGTCTGACTCCCTGCGGCAGCATCGGAAACCATTTCTGACAGCTGCGATTAGCTGAGCACATCTGTGACGCGCAGTGTGAACCCCTTTCCAAGAGCCGTCATCTGGTACACATCCCTGCAACATCACAGCATCGTATGTCACAGGTACAGGTCCAAACGAAACGAGCAGTGGACTTGAGCTGGATACACACGGCTGACAGCTGCCAAGCTGATGTGACCCCCGTGGGATGGCGTTCCCGGCAGGGTGCTGCCGGCCCCTTCTGGCAGCATGCGGTCACCGCTGATGTTTTGGCTTCGGCCAAGGAGGCGCACCGCAGGGGATCTGACTCCATGCGCTGCCACCGGATGCCCAGGGAGGGGAAGCCCGTGAACTTGCCATTCCGCCGGTAGTCTGTTAGGAAGTGGTCAATCACCGGCGTCGGGATAACATAGCTGCACACACAAATGTTAGAGTGAGGATAGCTTCAGAACTCTGTTGCACATGTGGGCTCTGCCTCTGCAGGTGCAATACGCGGATGGAGGTGACATGTGCAGCGCGGCACATGTGCAGCTGTGGTGGCTTGCGTTTGTAGCATCTGATACCAGAGCGCTTGCAACTGTGCACTGGTTCACAAATACACTGCAGTTGTTCTGCACCAACCCGATGTTTTCTGCATCACCCCCTGACAGCGACTGGAAGGCGATGCCCACGCACTGCCCTGCCTGATTGAAGACGGGGCCGCCTGTTCATCAAAACCAAACAATGTCCACACTGATAGCCATTAACTCTGCTATGTGTGCGCAAATGCTGCCGCGCATGGCTTGCGCTGCCCTGCTGATTATAACCCGCTTCCACACGATGCAGCTAGGTCAGGGCTATCCGTCGGCAGCATGCACCAATTTACTGGACGGAACAGGGAGTGCACTGCCCCACCTGAGTTGCCGCTGTTGATGGCTGCATCGATCTGCACGCCCAGCAGCTCCGTGCTGCTGTGCGCGTACGACGTCACCTCGATGCGGCTCACCACACCTGCGCAGGAGGTATGTAAGGTCGCGTCACACTCTATGCTGCGAAGGAGGGCCAGTGCATTCGTTCAGCACGCTGCTCAAACAGTGCAGGCCAGCGAGGCACGCTGTTTCCCAACAAGAGCATGACAATCTGCGTCGGGTTTCAGTTCCAGAGTCTGACGGTGTCCTCTGTGGCAGCGGCGCTGATGATGACCCCGCCAATACTGCGAAAGGCATTTTGCTTCGATGGATGTCATACTGAGTGCATCCCCCTCCCTTGCTTTCGAAGCCTCCTCCTCCCTTGCTTTCAAAGCCTCGAAAACACTATGCAACCCTACCGGAGGTGACGCTGATGGTGTCGCCGCCGATTGGGTAGCCCACCACCGCGACGGCGTCCTGCAGGTGCGGCAGCGACCCAAACGCCAGCGGCGCGACGCCCGCCTGTCATTCCAGAGCAGGAGTCTTGCGAGAGTGTGGTTCGAAGGCAGTGACTGCGTGGGTCTCATATTGCACGAATCCCTGTGTGCCGAATAGTACGGATCGCCGGCACTACAGGGGCGTCATCACAGGGGCAGCTTGCCTGACCCAGTAGGGTCTCCTTTACGGTTCCCTGCCTCCCAGCGGTCAGGGGACTGGCGCTTTGTCAATCAACCATCTCTTGAACGCTTACACAGCTGATAGCTTGAACTCACCCAGAAGGCGTCGTCGTCCACGGTGAGCAGCGCGATGTCGCACTCGGTGCCCACTGCCAGCACGCGCGCTAGGAACTTCCTGTCGTCGCCCCGCCGCTTCACCTTCACCTGTTGCAGGCACGAGACAGCGGCTCGGGACAGTGGTGTCTGCAATTGCGTAATAGTTCGCGCCTGTGTCACATCGTCAAACACATGTTGGCCGAGACCTTTCACGGCAATGGGCAATTTCTGAGGCAGCAGTGCATGGCAGCATGCCAAGCCGACCTTGCCTGTGAGTGGTACTCCACCGAGTGCGCATTTGTGAGCAACCACCGATTCCCCGCGCCGCCGGCCGCGATCATGAAGCCTGTGCTGGTGGTCGCGAACTGCCGCTTGCGCTGCCACGGCAGGCTGTAGTTGGGCTCCGTGTGCACGCAGTACACCTGCAGGAGAAATTTCATTGGTCTGGCTTGCAATCGATTGCAATTTCCCTGCTGTGTTACGCAGCCCATCTGCAGCGTGCCAGCGCTGCAGCTGCGGGGTGTGTCAGAGGTGTATTGCGAGTGCGTGTTAAAACAAGATGTGCACCACTGCAAGCCCAATGCACATAGTAGACGTGCACCTTGACCACGGCGTCCATGAATCTGCCCATGGCTGCCATCGCGGCCTCCGCAGCGCCGTCGTCAATATACGGCACCGCCGGCGCCCGCCCCGGCAGCGTCTCGTCGTCGATGCTGTCCAGCGCCGCTGGTACTGCGGCCGCTCCTGCATCAGGCGCCATCAGGGTGATTGATGCTCCTGGTGGCAGTCCGCATCTCCCAGCACATGCACATGTGCTCAGCACAAGGGCGGATACAGCATGTGTAGCTGCTCCAAGTGCCATGCAATCGGTGCAGTGCAGTGCGTCTGATTGCGATAGACTGGGCCAATGACGTACGGCGCTGGAAGGTGCCGCTGCCATTGGCTGTCTCATTCGACTGCCTAAGCTTGCCGCGCTTCTTGCGGCCCCGGCCCTGCGGCGCCTCGGCCGCCGCGCCAGCCGTCTGCGCTTGCTGCTCGACTGCACGAGGATTATCGGTCCGGCTAAGTACATGTCGTCGAGAGTCGGTCACATCAGGTTTGCCCACTGCACTGGATATTGCCTTCGACATCCGGTGGCACATGCACAGCGGCTGCGGCGTCAAGCCGTACCAGCAGCACGCACCTGTTCCCCTGGCTGACAGATGCTGCCGAGCTGGCCTAGGCAGCAGCCTGCACCAGAAACACGGGTTACGAGACGTCAAGGTATACGACCACGATATTTGCGTCTCAAAACTGCCAATGCACGACACCAGGCAGGGGCTTGACCACTGCATCCGCGCTGATCCATAGACTTGCGTCGATTAGGCATCCTTCTACACATGCTAGACTACACGCACCTGTTGAGGGGGCGCGCCTCCCTGGTGGCCGTTTGTACCCGGCGATTCCTGCCGTCGAGTCCTCTAAATTCGCATCGTGGGCTCACTGAGGCGCCAGCGCACGACCTGAGATCCATGTGACACTAAAATACCAAACCCCTGTTGCGCAAAAGGTGTCAGCAAACTGCGTTTGCGCAATTGCTAGTGGCCGCTTATCGCTGGGTCATTAACTTCCATCTTCCCCGAGGGAAGTAGTTGCTGACCTGGATAATCCAGGCTGGATTGCACGTGCTTTGCAGATTTCTGCATGACGAGATCCTGCAATTCCCAAGACACTGCTGCACTTTCTGTGGCTGAAGCCTGTCAATTTCCGTATTACGTATTGGTTCTTGTTTTATATGCTGACACCGCGGCTGACTGTAAGGTCTGCAAGCAGGTCGGCAACGCCCACAACGGACCAGCACGAGTAAGTGCGACCAGTACCCAGTGCGACTGCTCGCATTTTGAGACGCACTTATCATTCCTTGATTGAAGCTCTGGAGGAGTCTGACGTGCTTCCGGTGATCGGAAGCCACAGCCGTCTGGAGGCCACGTCAAGATGCTGTCGACACGCCTCCACGGCCGCTGCGGTATGGCGATCGCGTCGCCTGGACCATCTCGCGCGACAGCACTCTACAGTTCACGAAGGCGAGCGCTCTTTGGCCCGTCAGAAAGCCCTCCCGTACAATATTGCAAAGCCATCTTGCTGGCATCAAGACTCTGACGGCAGTGCCCAGGAGCCAGGATCGCGTCGAATTCTTGGACACATTCCCCTAAATTACCCTCATAGTCGTAGCAATGGGCGCAGGGCTTGCCTGATCGCAAGCTCAGCAGTGTGGGGACACTACTCGTAGTGCAACTCTCGTCATGCTTGCACGGTTCGTCTGAATGCGTCCTTCATGGGATGCGCAAGCCCAGTTGAGGCCTTTCCATTTGTTCGTGCAGGTCTGCGCCCGCGCGACGCTGCGTCAGGGCCAGCAGGCGGTGCATGGTCCGCAGTGATCTGGCGGCCACCGCCAGCACTGACCCCACGCCCACAGATCTTGAAGTTGAGAAGGACTGGCCCAACAAGGGCATCTACCCCGGCGCCGCCTGGGGCTGGCAAAAGCCTGCTCCTAAGCAGGCGCTGGTCGACTGCGGCAAGGCGCACACGGCGCAGCAGTGGATCCTCAATGGCGTGCAGCTCGTTCACTGGATGCCCTTTGTGCCGGCCATAATGCTGGCGGCGCACATCTTTACCCACGTCGACGCGCTCCAGAAGGGCATCTTCATGGCGAAGGGCTTTCATATTTCGTCGCTTCAGGTGACGCCACTGTCATGCTGTTACGGTCATGCGCACCCCTGTGTCCGGACACATGCATGTTGTTTTGTAGAGTTGCAGATATCACATGCTAGACATGAGACTATGAGAGCTCGATGCTTGCAGGTGTTTTGCCTGATGATGGGGCCGCTTTGCCAGGTGTTCGGCTCCGTCATGGTGAGAAGCTCACACCCCTGCACATGCATGCATGATGATAATGGAGAGCTGGAATGATGAAGTCTGCGACAGACTTGCCATGGGCTTCCCAACCGTTCGTCAGTGCTTAAAGCTCTCCTCGCAGGGCATCACGATGCACGAGTATGAGGGATGGTGAGAACACATAGAGCAGTCAGTCCCTTGCATCTGCTGCCGTATCACTGACAGCAAATGAAGTGTGGGTCGCTCGTTGCATGCTGGGCGTATGCCGCCCTCTCACAGCATCCACAGCAGCAACGTGTGGTCGCCTCAAACTGCATTCCAACAACCACAGGCAGGTGGCAAAGTTCAAGACACCCACGATACTTTCAGGCGAGCAACATCGCGGCAAGCATGAACACATCAAGCACACCATGTACGACGACCTCCAGGTCAACATCTACACGCATAACAATGAGTGGTTACGGTGAGATAGAGGTTGCTGCTGCCTTCCTGCTTGACCGGCTAAACCTGCTGCAGACTTGACAGCGCGGCGAGCCTGACCGACTGTGTCTATTCTTGCAGACTTGTCGCCTACCGCTTTCTCTTCATCTTCCAGGTGAATTGCAAATGGGTTCAGCATGTCTGGAAGCGCAATAATGCCAAGGCTCGAGCCGAGTCCATTTTGGCATAGCAGTACGTCATCCTATGCATGGAACTGTACACGGCATGGTTGCTGCAGGGCGCTGGACTGGTTGCCGTGAATCTTGCGGCGTACGACTTCGTGGCCTGGAACGTGGGCAGTAGCCTGCTGGGCCTAAAGGCCGCCTTCCTGGGTCCGCAGGCAAAGCGGATGACGGTCAACGTTTGGGGGCAACCAGCGTTTCCACTGTCGCTGACTGTGAGCATCGCACATTCCTCGAAGTGCTTCCCTTACATGCTCACCCTGCCCGCTGCCACCAGATGCTGCTGAGATCGTGTAAAGCGCCGCTCAGTCCCATCATACTTATGGTCTTACGTCTCTTGTATCTCACCATTATGCAGGTTGCAATTCCCTTCTTCACCTTTGCCGGCATCAACTTTTTTGCCTTCCAGTGCCTGTTTGGCTGGTGGGGGCTGCTGGCGCCACTCCTCTTCATGTTCGGAGGAAGACCAACGGGTGCACGGCTTTGCTGTCGTCCTGCTCAATGCTGGCCTCATTGCCGAGTATCTGCTGGTGCTTCGTCACACCACGGGGCTGCCATTTTAAAGGCGCGGCTCTTCTGAACGCGGGTGCACACGGCGTTGCAATGTCAGCCGGCGCACCTCCGTCACACACAATCGGATTCCGTTCTCTTTTTTCAATCGGATTCCGTTCTCGGTTCATGTCTCAGCTGACTCTGTTGTCATGTCTGAGATTCTCTGTGAATGCAAAGCCGGTTCTGCTGCTGCGGTTGCAGTTGTGTGTGTGACCCTGCAAATTCGAGGATCTTTGGTTTTGATTTTGATTTTGATTTTGAAGTGGAGTTGGTCGATCTGTTTTATATGTGACTGTGAATGAGGCCTGACAATCCTTACAGAACTGGCGCGACCGATGCCAGCCTGCCATAAATCACACCTATCACATCCAAAAAGATGGAGCAAATGCACACACTCGCTGGGTCATCGAATCGTTAACGTCCCAAGGACCCCACTGTTCACGTCTGGAGTATGTGTGCACATCGCACGCTGCATGCATGTGCAGCACGCTTGCCAGTCACATGCAGGCCCGCATGATCACTCTGGCACCTGCCGGCTGCCCTGATCCTACATGTGCGGGTTCACAGTACTATGGCCCACCGACGGCCAGTCAGTGGCGCCTGATCGCCTGCGTACTCATACCACAAGGTGAGTGGCGATGCGGGAGTCTGGCATCGCCAGACTCCAGAACAGGCAAACTCGCGCCCGCGTCACCAGTGCTGGCCGGCCGCTGCCTATAGTTTGCCGTCAGCGCCCCGGAGATGATATCGGAGGAACCTCACCGCTCACCGGCGGCGGCCGGCCGCCGGCATCCAGGGCTTATTCAGCGGCGCGTTGGACATGCCCTCGGATAGAGCTCTCCGCTCATCAGCGTCGGCCGCCGCCGGCATGTAGGCCTCAGTCAGCTGCGCCTCGGAGATGGTCTCCAGAAAACACTCCCCTCACCAGCGCCGGCCGGCCGCCGGCATCCAGGGTTTAGTCAGCGGCGCCTCGGAAATGATCTTGAACACCTCCTCCGCCTCCACTTGCACCGCAAGCGGCGAGGCGTGGTACCGGTCTGGGTGGAACTTGACCAGCGCCTTCTTCTGCGCCCTGCAACAGTGACACATGAACCTGATCCGAGGTCCAGTAGACGTTCAGAGGTCAAAACAGATCTTGACCAGCGCCTTCTGCTGTGCCATATGCCGCATCAATCATGGAATTCATGTCGAAAAGCGTGGCAGGCTGAAAGGGACGGGCAAGATTCGAGGACCACACAATGCTGACATGAAAGCTGCTGCTGTGGATAATCAAGTAAAACAGCTGGCAGCATGCCAAGCGCTCACTCTGCAGCCGCGTGGCTGTCCAGGCAAGACCACAACATTGGCCGCCGAGACCTTGTGTGTGCATGTGCGCCCAGCAGCAGGCCATGAGACGCACTTGAGGAACTGCTCCTGGGTGGGGCGCGGCTCGCCCTCCACCGGCAGCCGCAGTCGACGCAGCAGGTCTGGCAGAGTGACGCAGCCCCGCAGCCGCGCCTAGGTGAGGAAAAGGTTGAAACTGTCAAAAAACCCTTCACCCTCGTGGGTTCAGCAAAGGTTCACCAGCGGACTCGACGGTGGGTACCCGGAAACACATTGTCCCTATACATCACAGGTGAGGACACCACAGCACGTGTGCACAGTGTGGCACGGGGAGCGTGCATTTGTGCATCTGTTGCAGCGCCTGTGTTACACTCCCCGACTTCCCAAAACACACATACCTGGATGGCGGCGACCAGGGGGCCCCGTAGCGCCTCCTTCTCCGCCGCCAGCGCCACCTTCTGCTCCTCCTCCCGCCGGTGCCCCTCCAGCCGCTCCTGCAGCAGCACAAGGGAGTCCCAACATCGTTAGGCCACCATCGTTTTGTCAAAGCACAGGATCACGGCGCAGCACAGATGCACCAACGGCTCAGGGGGAGGAAGCGCCCCTGTGCTTTGGCTTAAATTGCATCAACCTGTGAAGGGGGGGCCTTGTCAGCACATGCCAGTACGCATCCAGTGAAAAGTCCTTGCGCTGCAGTTGTTCGACCCGCACCTGGGCTCGGCGCTGGGCCTCGGTGGCGGCGCGCCGCTGCAGCTTCAGGCGCCGCGCCTCCTCCGCGTGCGCCGCGACGACCGCCTGGCGCGCCTCCCACTCCGCCGCCTCCGCCGCCTGCGCAAACGCAGCTGCCCGTAAGTGGTCGCGCCGCCCTCCTCTCAAACGTCATGCGAGAAACATTGCCTGTCCTAGTAGTGGAATGTTACATACGGAGGGTTTTTCCCATGCTAGTTGAAGTGCAAGAGGGCAAAGCGTTGATTCTCCCGAGATGACAAAGTCACCTGTGCCGCCGGCCCTGACCACAGCGCCTCCCTGTCCATTTCCACCGCCCTGCCATGTTCCTCCGCCGGCGAGGGGGCGCCGTCGCTGGCCGCCGCGCCCACGGCGGTGGGAACACTTGCGGCGGCAGCAGCGCCTGTCTCGGCATGGCCGTCTGCGGCGGGCCGGGCGGCAGCGGGCGCTGGCACCTGTGTGGGCGGCGCCGTACGTGCCGCGGCTGGCTGCTGTGCAGGTGGCGCTGGAGAGGACGCTGCCGCGGCGCGCGGTGCGGGCCTGCTGGGGGGCCATGGCGGAATGACGGTACTGGGGGCCTCCGGCTGGACGGCAGCGTCGGCGGCGGGCACCGGACTGTTGGAGATTGTTGCCCGGGGCTGCAGTGGAACATCACCAGCCGCCGCTTCCCCCGCCGCTTCTGCAGCGCCGGGAGCCTTGGTCCGGCTGGCTGCCGCAGCCGGCTGCCGGGCGGTCGCCCCAGATGTGGAAGCCGGCACGGGCGCTGCGGCCGGCCGCGAGCTCTGCTGCGCCGACTCTGTGGAGCCAGGCGAGGCGGCGGCGCCCTGCTGCCGGCGCCGCTGCGGGCGCGGCTTGAAGGAGCTGCCCGAGCGGGAGGCCCAGCTGCCGGTGCCCGCGGCCGTGCCGACAAAGTGCATCACGAAGCCAGCCAGCTCCGGGGGCAGCTTGGCGGGCGGCGGCTGCGACGCAGCAGGCCCCCCGGGCGCAGCGGGCTTGGCTGCCGCCGCAGCCTTGTCCGTCGCCATGCGCTTGAAGATGCTGGGGATCGTTCCGCCAGCTGCGCTGTCTGCGCATAGCAAGCCCGGCAATTGACATTTGCAGCGCTTCACGAACTGACCTGCCACTGCAGGCACTTGAGCTCTCGCATGGAGACCACGCCTCATCGACTTGCCATCTTCAACTCAAGGCAAGAAGGCGCATCGGCTCACCACTGGTGCGGCTGCCGGGACGCCGGCGTCGCTGGGGCGCCGCCAATGGCGCCTCGCCCTCGTCCCCGCTGGACAGCATGAACGGGTCTGACGCCGTGCCGCCGCCGCCCTGCGAGTCCACGTCGCTGCCGCCCGCTGCCGCCGCCTGCCCGGCACCTGTCGACTGCGGGCCTGCAGACGATGGCGGCGCATTCGGCCGCCCCCGTTCATGTGCTGCTGCTGGCTGCGGTGCTGGCTGCCCCTGCTCAGTCGCGGCGCTTTGGGGCTGCTGCGCGCGGCCGGCCATTGCTGCGGCAATCTGATGCACAGCTGCGGCTGCGAAGTCAGCCACCTTTGGCGGCGCCTGCTGTGCCACCGGCCCGGCGGCCGTTGCGGCGCGCTGAAACTCCTGCGTTCGGCCAGCCGCTACCGCAGCCGTGTCAAGCTGATGCACAGCAGCGGCTGCATACCCAGCCACCTTTGCGTTGGGAGGTTGTGGCTGCTGCTGCGGCGGCTGCTCCTGCTGCTGCGGCGACTGCTGCTGCGGCGGCTGCTGCGGCGGCTGCGGCTGCCGCTGCTTCGTGTCCGCAGCAGCGGCTGTGCACCGTACATGCTGCGACGGCACGCCAGCCCCAGCAGCGGCAGCGCCATCGCAAGAGGGCGCCTTGCGTGGCTGCGCCGCTGCGTCCCGCTGTGCCCAGAGACGGCGCTGCTGTTCCCGCAACGTGAGCTCTGGCTCTGCCGCAGGCAGCGCCCTGGGGTGCTGCTGCGACTGCCGCATCTGCTGCTGCGCCGCTTGCTGCCTGTTCTGCGCCTGCGGGCCTGGCTGCGCCTGCGGTGCAGCCTGCGGCGGCTGCGCTGTCCGGCCGGGTGCTGCCGAAGGTAAGGGGCGCACACTGGATGGCCGTTGCGAAGACAGAAGGTCCTCCAGGGCCTGTTTCCCAGGCAGCGGTCGCTCAGGCGGCCGGCCGCCTGGTGCCAGCTGCTGCGCCGGTGGCGGCGCCGCCCGTAGCTGTGCCTCCGCCGGCGGCCGCGCAGCTGCGCCTGCCTGCTGCTGCTGTCGTAGCAGCGCCGGAGGTTGTGCCTGCGGCTGCCGCGGTGAGGCCTGCGCGACCGGCGACGAGCCGCCATGTGGCTGCTGACCCGCAGCTGGCCCAGGAGGTGCTGCGGCTGGCGCAGCAGATTCCGCTGTCCGCCGCTGCGCGATGCTGGCCTTAGTGCGGTTTTGCCGATGCTCCTGGTCGCCTTCCAACACAGGGCGAGGCGCCGCCGTCGGCTCCGCTGCATCAGCGGGTGAGTGCTGCTGCCGCCCAACAGCAAAGCCCCGGTGAGTTGCTGCTGCCGCCTCTGCCGCCGCAGGGCCTGGCGCCGGCTGAGGCACGGGCCGCTGCGCCGCTGCCGGCTGAGGCCAGCCGCGGGCGCGGGGATCCTGCGCCGCGGCTGGCATCATGAGCGGCGTGTGGCCGCTCGCAAACGGGCGCGCCGGGGACGCCGTGCGTGAGGCGGGCCGCGCGGCTGGGTTAGCAGCTGAACTGGCTGCTCTTCCGCCTTCCGCCAGCGCCGCAGCGGGCGACGCGTCGCGTCCGGGAACTGTGCGCAGGAAGCCCGGTAGGCCAAAGGCTGCGGGCTGGGCGGCGCTAGCTGCAGGCATGGCAGCGGCCGCGATGGCGCCGCTGCGGCGGCCGGCGGCGGCCCGCGTCAGGCCGGCCGGCATCGGCTCGTCCTCGTCTGAGGAGCTGCCCAGCACGACGACCTCGTCCGGCGCGGCGGCCGCAGACTGCGCCGCATTGGTCGCCCCCAGCTTCACCTCTGGCTGTGCAGCAGACGAAGGCATCGCAGCCGGCACCGCCGCCGCGGCTGCCATGTTGGCTGCAGCGGGGGCTGTGGCTGCCGCTGTGGCCGGCGTGGCGAGGTCTGCAGCCGCTGCCGCCTGCTGCATGGCGACAAACAGCTGCGTGTGCCCCGGCGGCGGCTGGGCGGCCGCGGTTGCCGAAGACGAAGGCGCCGGCGGCGCAGCAAATTCCTGAGCATCCACCATCTCGACGTCCGAGTCCTGGCTGCTTCCGCTGCGGGTAGCGCCGCCCGCGGCGCCACTGGGCACGCCAGTATCGCCATGCCGGGGCCATTTGGGCCCCACTTCGCCGCCGCCGGCCTTCCGTCGTGGCGCCGCGGCTGCAGCTGCTTGTGCCAGTGCCGCCCGGGCAGAGCTGCCGGCAAACACAAATCCCGTAGCCTTCTTTGCCGGTGCGGCGACTGGCGCAGCCGGCTGCCGGTTGGCTGCAGGCGGGCTGCGCTGCTCTGGCTGCTTGCGCTTGGCGCCTGCATGCTGCACCGCACGCGCCGCCTGCAGCTGCTCCACTGCCATGGCCGCCAGTTCCTGGCGCTTGCGCTTGGCGCGCTTCCGCCGTTTCCACTGTTGCTTTGAGAGCTGCTGGCCCTGCTGGCATGCAATCTGGGCTGCCGGTGGCTGTGCCTGCGGCAGGGATGACTGTGATGCTCGCCCCGCTGCGAGAGCAGCACCTGCAAAAGAGGCGCAATGGTGGCCCGTAGTTCTCATCGTCCCGGCATTTGAGAGCAGCTCGTAAGACTGGCAGCTGCTCTCGACCTTGAGAGTATCCATGTCATCATGCAAAGTCGTGGGTGCAATTCCGCAATCCGTTCACATAGCGATGAGGAGCAAGGCGCACCCTTGCGTGGCAGCGCTGACACTCCGGGCGATGCGCCCTGCGGCGCTGTCTCGTCTGTCGGCACGTGCTTTTGAGCTGTGGCGGAGCGCTCCGAGTATCCAAGGCTGTCGTTTGCCTGCCTCAGGGCTGAGACAATCTGCTCCTCAACCCGCAGCGCGGACTCCGCTTCTCCCTGCAACGCACCGACTCACATGGACGAGCAGACACGTTTGACGGCACTCCAGCAACGCGTTGGTGGCGTCGAGAAGGATAGGAGCAAGGGAAGTGAGCGTCTGTTCCTCTACCTGAAGCTCTGCTTCTGTGCGCTGTGCGTCCGCCAGCAGCTGAGCCAGTCTTTCTGCAGGCGTGGTCACGGGAAGCGAGGCGCCATGCGCGCTAGCTGGCATCTTGTCCAATACTACATCGCAACTGGCCGCTGAGCATCACTCCAAGGCTTGCAAATTGAAACCGAGACGTCAATCGACATTCGCCGGTCCGAAATGGCCAATGTCTGCGTGGCCAACACTAACGGTTCTGCACGTCTTTATGACGTCTTGCAAATGGCTGGTGTGCGTTCCAGCAAGTTTGATCAGCTTTGAGCTGTGGTCACGTGGACGGTTGCTTCCTGCAGCCCTCTGTGCAACACAAAACATGCCACTCTACACGATTTGCGCGACAGACGAGGCGTTGCACAGTGTACATCGTCCGAGGAACTGGTTGCTGGCCATAGCGCCTTTGAGTCGCGGGCCTGATCGCCCAGTTGCTGCACGTCTGCAGCCTCTGATCAGCAGGCAGCCCGCATGAAGATCAATGTGCAGTCACGATCCGGGAGGACGCTTGTGGAGGGCGGCCTCACGCTGCAGGACCAGGCGCGTCGCACGTCCCTGCCTGGCTGACTGCACACCGGCGCACCTTGCACCCTGCCTCATGTACAACCTGCGCCAACCCCAAACTGTGCTGTCCAACTCGCGCAGGCCACCGTTGAGGACCTGAAGCGGGCCTTTGCCAAGTCGAAGCCCAAGTACTACACATCCCGGCAACGGTTCACCACGCAGCCCACCGCCAATGCGTCGCGCGGCGTCCCGCTGACGGCAGACAAGCCCCTGTCCGAGTATGGCGTGGGTGACGGCACCACGCTGCTGTTCAAGGACCTCGGCACGCAGGTCGGTGGCAGCCCTCATGCCAGTCATCTGAGAGCAGCGATGCATTGCATGCAACGTCCTTACTTGCATGCGTTCTGAGGACACACAGCATGATCATGTTGCAACATCTGGGATGTCACCAGCCAAGAACGCATGCAACATGTGTGTTTGGTCTGTGATGTGCAGGTCGGCTATGCGGCAGTGTTCTTCTGGGAGTACTTTGGCCCAATGGCGCTGTATGCAGCAATCTACTTCCTGCCGCAGCTGGCCTATCCCACACACAAGTGCGTAGGTGTTACGCGAGGGCTGCCGACACTCAGCTGGATGCTGCATTTGCAATGACTGTGGAGTCAGACACGAGCTTCACAAGAACGCATGCAACATGAGACATGGTGTATGGCATTCTGAGCATGCATTCCTTTCTCCTTGCAGACACCTGCCAGAAAAGAACCTGACACAGCAGCTGGCGCTCGCGTTTTGGGTGTTCCACTACGCAAAGCGTATCGTGGAAACATTCTTCGTGCACAGGTGGGCCATTGTCGGTGCACTCCATGACATGCATCAGTCACTTTCAAAGAATTGGGCATGGGCGGATTGACCATTGTTTAATACATGCCATGCCACACTGCACATTCCAAACCAGCAATGGTTCCTGTCCGACTGCGATCTCTGTTTGTTATGCTGCAGTAGGCTGCGTCACTGCAACCTCTCTGCCTCCATTGCCCGTGCAGGTTCAGCCACGGCACGATGCCGATCTTCAACCTGTACCGCAACTGCGGCTACTACTGGCTTTTCGGCGCCTATATCTCCTGGTTCATCAACCACCCGCTGTACACACCGCCGCCTGAGACGCGCACCATCATCCTTCTGGCGCTGGGTTTCGCCTGCGAGCTGTGCAACCTGAAGTGCGCTCCAGGCTCTGAACCCTGAGCCTTTTGATAATTCTATATATATATATATATATACATTCCAGTAGTCTTCCGGGGTTGTTGATGCCATTACACCAAGCTGACTGGCATTCTGCCGGCGGTGGGCTCTGCCTGCGGGCTGTCCAGCCTGAAGGACGCTCCACATTCTCCACTGCAGCCGGTCACATGCACAGTCGGTGCTGTCACACCAACGACTTCGATGCTCGGCTGCCAGCGCAGTCCCGCGTTTATGCGTCTCTCGTCAGGCATGCAGACCGCAGGCACCCTGCGCGAGCACCCTGCCTGCGCGATACAGCCGAGAAACCGCAGGTAATGCAAGTTGCATCGTCGTGCTTGCAGGTGCCACATCATCCAGAAGAACCTGCGGCCGGCCGGCTCCAAGGATTATGTAATTCCTTCCGGATTCCTGTTCGACTACATCACGTGCGCCAACTACACCGCGGAGATCGCATCCTGGGTTTGCTTCAGCGCCGCCACGCAGACGCTGGCGGCGTTTCTCTTCACCGCTGCCGGCACCTGGCAGATGGTGCCATGGGCCATCCAGAAGCACAAGCGGCTGCGCAAGGTGCAGTGCTGTCGCGGTGTCGACAAGGTTTGGTGATGCACACAGCGCTGTTGCAGTGCCATTGCTGTGCCGCCAGGGTGCGGTGACATCGTTGGCACTCCTTCAAGCGAAGCATGTTGACAAGCGTGGTGGATCACTGTCACGGCTTCTTCCTGCCATGCAGACGTTTGACGGCAAGGATGGGCGGCCAAAGTACCCCCGGCGATGGATCATCTTCCCGCTGCTTTTCTGAAGCTCCAATAAACGGTTCTAGAGAGCACCTATGTGGGATCCTTGCAATGCTGTCATTTGTGGCAGCGCTTTACAAAGCTCTGAGGTAATGCTGAAGCTGGCAAGCTGATATGCGCTCAACCCGATGTAAGCCTTTAGATGCCTAGATAGGTTCTACAAGATTTCTGCAAGACAAGCTCATCTGTGCATCACGATCCTCCAGCTAGTTGACACGATATGTAGCTCTGGCGGCCGCCGTCAAGCTGCTGATGGGGGCTGGTGCTTCTCTGCAAAGCCGGTCGTCTGCTCCAGGATGTGGGCGAGGCTCAGCAGCTCCGCCTCGCCAAAGGCCCTGCCGATGAGCTGCACGCCGATCGGCAGGCCGCTGGCTGTCGCGCTGGTGTCCAGGCTGAAGGGCAGTGACACCGCCGGCAGGCCTGCAAGAACGGTGCTTCATCGCATCTGTGTTGCAACTGCCATCTGGAATTTGACGTCCTAATCCATGCACTGCACTGCCTGCGGCGTCTCTGCCAGAAGAATTGCTGACGACTGTGCTGCTGAAGATTGTGCTGATGCCAGGCTGACCTCATCCCGCTGCAAGCAGGCAACTCCACGCAAGGATCGCCGCCGCACCTGCCAGGTTGAGGCCGACAGTCATGAGGTCGCCCTTGTACATGGCCAGCGGGTCCGACAGCTTCTCTCCAAACTTGTAGGCTGCCGTCGGCGCCACCGGGGTCAACAGCGCGTCATATTGCGCCAGCGCATCCAGCATCTCCTGCCGCACCACCGTGCGCACCTGCGCACAGAGAGCAAAATTCTGAACGTTCACATCAATCATCAGCACAGTTCTGATTTGTAGGGTTCAGCGCATCAAGGGTCTCCTGCCTCACCACCGTGCGCACCTGCGCACAGATGTCAAGCTCGTCAGTGGCGACTTTGCCGACCCGGCGGGTGACTTGACGCCAGCCCAAGACCTTGGAGCCGAGTCCTTGAGGAGCCGAATGCCGGAGGCAGGATGGCAGCAACACTGGAAGACTGCGCATTCTGCGCACGGGCGGCGCAAATGGAACGCCTGCCGACGCCTGCTGCCTAACTGCATTTGCAATTGGTTCACAAGTAAACCTGCTGGGCGCGCTTGTAGTAGGCGTCGTAGAAGCCGGCGGACAGCGCGTAGGTGCCCATCAGGATGCGGCGCTTGACCTCCTGCCCCAGCCCGTCGTGCCGCGTCCCCTTGTACATCTCCCGCAGGTTGCTTGACTGCATGCACAGCAGTTGGAAGACTCCTCCCAATAGAGTGTCGGCAAAGCCCATGAGAGATGTCCATGCCCCGGGTTTCACCGGAATGATTCCCTTCAGGTTTGCGGATCGCGGTCGTTTTTGCAGGGTGCAATTTGGAGGCCGATGCATACTGGAGGCCAGACACAAGGTTGTGACGCATCGTTGACAAGAGAGAGCATGGCCGGGCCGCACCTGCGACCGCTGGCCGTAGCGCACGCCGTCATAGCGGGACAGGTTGGACGATGCCTCCGACATGGCCAGTATGTAGTACGCCGCCAGCCCCGCCTCCAGCTGCGGCAGCGACACCTGCAACGGAAATTTACAGCAGTGACGTGTCTCTTCCTGACAATACTTGTACACCGTTGACGGACGTAGTGTGGTGCCAGCGCGCCGCCAGCTGCGGCAGCGACACCTGCACATGAGGAGGTGGAGCTGAATCAAGGGCGCCTGCGTGAAGTAAGCCCACACTCACGATGCATTCAGCCGCTCGCCATGCCCTTGCCTAACTTTAGAGGCCCTTCGAGCCGCCGTTTTGTGGTGCGAACATGGCCACAGGCAGCCATGCCTGCCTTCAGAAGGCGCAGCTCTGCTGCCCAGCCTGAGATGCTCTGACCATGAACCAGTGCTTGCATCCCCCGAAACTGCGAAGGGAGCTGCATTCATCTGAGCACGCTGCTCCGTGCAACACCGTCTGGAGAGCATAGATGAGAGCTTCCCAGCTGAACATAGAGCTCGCTAGTCAAAGAACCCGCCTCCTCCACTGTGGCGCCAAAGCTGGCTAGGTGCTGCGCTTGAAACTGCAAGTACACCCTTTGCACCAGTGCCCATGAGTGAATGCGGTCCTGACCTCTTGTACTGTGGCGCCGAGGCTAATGAGGTGCTGCGCCGCGCCCTCCACTGCGTCTCGAATTGCGGCGTCCACGCCCTCCCCGTGCATCTCCTTGACCAGCCCAAAGCGCTTGCCCGCCAGCGGCCGGCTGTCAAACGCCTCGCGCGGCTGCAGACACGCGGCGTAGTCCGCCGTTGCCTCCCCCGACGAAGTGGCGTCTGCGCTGTCGGGGCCTGTGACGCGAGGGAACAGGAACGATGGACATACATTGTTCCAGCCTCACTAGGCTGATGAGGGACGAGAAGACCGAGATAGCATGGCGCGTCAGGCCCAGGCAGGCGGCAGTTGGTGCGAAACCAAGCTCGGTGAGGCGGCGACTGGTGCAAAAGCTGCAAACTGACAGTCCTGGCACAGGCACAGGGAGGCAATGCTGCGCTGTCCACACCAGAGCATTATCGCATTCTTGACTTGCGCTGAATTGAATAAGTTGCGCTCACCTGCGATGACGCTGAGCAGGACTGCCGCGTCCCTCACGCTGCCCGCCACCGGCCCGACCACGTCCAGCGAGGAGGCGTATGCTATCAGGCCATATCGCGAGAC
>JAABUK010005513.1_pt1 | contig 19605 bp, 17 predicted proteins | sample 5559141 | NCBI WGS metagenome assembly JAABUK01 (sample SAMN10711869, study PRJNA513367) | rock metagenome | isolation source: Antarctica rocks | place: Antarctica: Victoria Land, Pudding Butte nord | collected 2016-01-03 | reverse complement strand
TCGCGCACGCCGCTCTCCGCTTCACTGGTTCTGGACCTTTAGACAGCTCAGAACCTACGCGGGAGCGGCGTGTCGCCCGTCAGGTGATCAGAATCCACCCACGGATGTGTCAGGAGAGCCAGTTTTGGAGCCATATAACCTAACCCCCCGACCATCTGGGGGGCGCGCGCCGGCTGCGGCAGGAGTCGGGGGCGGCTCTGCTCCTCCATGCCGACGAGTCCCCGCTCATCGCGGAGGAGCCGGGAGACCCCACCGACCTCATCGCGCGGACCGCTCCGTGGCTGGCCCGGCACGGCAGCAGCGACGCCGAGATCGACAGCTTCTACTCCGACCGCGAGGAGCTGGTCGCCTTCAGCGACATGCCGCGCCCCGATGGGTTCGTCGCCGACGGTGACCCTCTGCCGTGGAGCGGTCGCGAGGTCTATGCCGTGCACACCCCCGGGCACACCCCTGGCCACATCTGCCTGCATTTGCCGGGCGAGCGACTGCTGCTGACCGGTGACCATCTGCTTCCGCGCATCACCCCCGCCGTCTCCGCGTTCCCGGGAAGTGGCCCCAACCCTCTCGAGAGTTACCTCGGGTCGTTGGTGAAGACGGCCCGGCTCGAGGTCGATGAGGTCCTTCCGGCACACGAGTACCGCTTCTCCGGGCTGTCCGAGCGGGTTCACGACGTGCTGTCCCACCACGAGCGTCGAGAGGCGGAGGTGCTGTCGTTGCTCGACGATGCCGGGGAGCCCCTCACCGCCCAGCAGCTCTCACCCCGGCTCACCTGGTCCAAACCGTGGGAGCACATCGAGCCGGCCATGCGACGTGCCGCCCTCGCCGAGACGGTTGCCCACCTGGTGCTCCTCGAGAGTCGACATCCGATCACCCGGACCGAAGGCGCCGGCGTGGTCCGTTGGTCCGGCGCGGTCGAGCCGGTTTCTCCCGCCCGCTGATGGAGATGCACCTTCGCCATCACCACCTGCTGCCCAGTTTGGCCTCGCTCCACCGCGTCCGCCCGTGCCGCCTAGCGCCCCGCCACCCGACATCAACAGGCACCGGTCGGCGAGCCGAGTTGGGGTGACCTAGCCAGCAAGCGCCCCGGCCAGGCCGCGCGGGAGAAGGCCGAGGAGGAGCTCGCGGCCGCACGGGGTCGATCGCGGGTAGGGACGTTCCTGCAGCGCAGCCTGGACGTGAAGACCGACCGAGTGGGCGTGGCGAGAAGGCGCCGATGGCGAGGAGGCGATCGCGGGACGGCTGGACAGCTTACCGAGCACGGCTGGCACGTGCTACACGCCGTCCCGATTGGTGGGCGAGGCAGCGACATCGACCACGTGCTCATCGGTCCCGGCGGGGTGTTTGTGCTGAACACCAAGACTCACCCCGGTGGGAAGATCTGGGTCGGCCGCAACGCCATCCGGGTCAACGGCTTCGCCGTTCCGTATCTGCGCAATTCCCGCCACGAGGCAGCCCGCCGCGAAGCTCCATACTGGCGCAGTCGGCTTCGATGTGGTGGTGCGGCCCGCACTGGTCTTCCTCACGGGGACCCTCATCCCCGATGTCACCATCAAGCAACGCCCGGACGACGTGCTGATCCTGGACCGCAGGGACGTTCCGAAGGCCTTCCGACGCGCGAGCACCAAACTCGACGTATCTGCAGTCCAAGCCATCTATGACCACTCCCGGCGATCCACAACCTGGTCATTCTCGAAGCTCACCGGGCACGTCGAGCGGTTGGCTGCCGCCTCGGACAGGTGTTGATCCGTACCGGACCGGCTGCCTTACCCCTGCACCAGGCGGCCGCCCTTGCGGACGTTGCAGATCCAGTGGGAGGCCTGGGTGTTGGCCCGGGAGTGCTCGCCGAGCCCGACGAGGGGAACAACGTGGTCCAGGCTGACGCTCATCGGTTCCGGCCAGCGCAGCTGAGGGTCGATCGGCTGGTGGCAGAGAGCGCAGATCCAGCCGTCCCGGTCGTAGATTTCGACAGGGTCGAAGCGTTCCACGGTCGCGTCCGCGAGCCGGACCCGGCGGGAGTGCCGGACGGTGGAGGCCGTCGAGCGTGCCCGGGCGGCCGCGAAGGCGGCGTAGGCCGGGGTTTCGGTCCCAACCCGGTGGGCCGCGGCCGCCGGTACGCACACGTTCGCCTGCCAATTGTAGGGCGTCCCGTCCGGCGTCAGGTCGTGGGCGATCTCCCTCGCCCAGCGGTAACTGGAGCCCTGCCAGTTCCAGGGCTCGCCGTGCGTGCGCCGGGTGCCGTCAGGGTTGTATTCGCCCCACTGCGTTCGGCTGGCCTCGCCGCCGGCGGTCGCGGCGTGCATCTGGACCATCCCGGAGCCAACGTGGGTGGCGACGAACCAACCGTGCGGGCCGTGCTCGGCGTTGACCCCGGCAGCGTCGGCCGGCCACAGCTCGTAGGCGGTTACGGCACCGTGGCGCTCCACGATGTCACCCGGTAGCGGGCCGTAGCCGTCGAACTCGTACGGAACGGGCGAATCGGGACCCAGGGTGGCGAACCTCGAGGGCACCGGCGCGGTGCGCGGGTTAGGCAGCGGCTCGGGCGTCGTGTCGAACTTGCCGGCGTCGCGTGCCCTGGTGAACCAGCGGGCCAGCTTCATGCTGCACTCGCTCGAGCAGACGTGCCGGTCCCGCTGGGACCACACCGCGGTCGGCGGGATCGGGTTGTCGCACCGCACGCATGGCTCGCCACCCACAGCCCGACCGTCGGGGTGCTTGAGCAGCGCGTCCCGCCACCGCCAGTAAGCGTCGTCATCAGGCACCCGCCCAGGATGACAGCCCGTTGCCGAGCGGCAGGGCAGTCCGGAGGCAGCGGCGTGGCACCTGACCGGATGCGCGTCGGCCCGGTCGACGGGGGAGGCGACCGGGCTGACGGAGCTCACCCTATGAAGCCATCGTCGACGGACGGCGCTCCGCTGACGGGCTGCGTCTGACGCCGGTTGCCCGCGGCGCTGAACGAATCGTCGTACTGTCGGAGGGCATCTCTAGGGTTGTGCTGTCCGGCGATTCACTCGTCGGCAATCTGCGGAAGGACGGCAGGCATGGGTCAAGTGTTCGTCGAGGAGTGGGCCTCCTCGTACGGGTCGCCGTACCTGATCGTCCCTGACGACGAACCGGCTGCGGCCGTCCTCGTCGAGGACGGTACCGACTTCCTGGCCCATACCCCGGACGCAGCCGCCGCCCTCATGCGCCCCCTGGCGTTCATCGACGGCGTCCGTCGCGGCGACGCCTCGCTGTACCAGCAGGACGCCGACACCGGGTTGCTCGCGCGCGGGATCGCCGGCAGCCACGCGTGCGGAGCCGTTGTCATCCACCCCGGACACCGCCCGGAGTACGCGTCGGAGCAGGTGACGCGCATGGTCATCTGGGGCTGCGGGCTGAACGGGCCGTTGCCGGCGCAGCCCGGCGGCTGGAACTGGCAGAGCGGCTGCGTGGATTCCGACGAACCAGACGCGCCGCTGCAGGAGCTGCAGCAACGGATGCGAAAGGGAGAGGGCCGGCTCGCCGAGACCCTATGCGAGAACGGCTACCTCACCATCGTGGACGGACCGCTGAGCTACGTCCGGTCCCGCGACCTGCCCGTCGTCGGGTACGTCAAAACGCACTCCCGGGCGCTGCTGCCGATCGAGCAACACATCCGAGTTCCGGAGCTAGCTGCCGGGGAGCGGACCAGCCTGTTCGCCCTCGGCACGGACAGGTACTCCGCATACTTGCGGCTCGCCCCAGTAAGCGCGAGCTACGGCCCTTGGACCGGCATCGTCCGCATCGAGATCCCGCAGTCCTCCGGCCTGGACGAGGCCGTCACCGTTGCGGACGCCGTCGCAGCGAACGTCCCCAGGTTCGCCGGCATCGCCCACCGCGACCCACGAGCGCCGCAGAACCTGCAACCGGTTGGTGCGCTGGAGAAGCACCTACGCCACCTGCTTGGCGACGGCGGACTGGCCAAGCGCGCCGTCCGCGAGTCCGTCGCCGCTCTCACCGCCGCCGGCTCGGCGGCCCTCAGCTCGTGACCACCTCCGCATCGACCAGCTCAGGAGCTCCTGTGAATGACATCCCCGCCATCGGCGGCCCGGACGTGCCCGTACTCAGTGACGCCCCGGTCGGCCTCGTCGACGGGTCGCAGGAGGCCAACACATCCAGGATGCACGTCGTTCTGGAGGAGGACGCGACACTGCAGCTCGACGAGCTGGTTGTCATGAGCCAGAAGCTCCCCGACGGCAGCGAGCTGAAGCACTACGGGATCGTCGTCGAGGCCCGCGGTCACATCGAAGGTGCAGAGATCTCCTCGGACACCCGGCGCATCACCGGGACGATGACCATGCCTGGCACGACGACCCGGACCGCCGAGCTGCAGGTACTCCGCACGGTGCCGGAGAAGTGGCTGCCGCCGGCACCCGGCGCGGTCGTCCGACCAGCTCGCGGGAATGACCGCCACCGTGGCCTGTTCCTGGACCAGATGGAGAAGCCCCTCGCCGTGGGGCACGACCAGTTTCTGCAGCCGGTGTACGCCGACTTCGCCTTCATAAACGGTGAGAAGGGCGGCCACCTGAGCATCTCCGGCATCAGCGGTGTCGCCACGAAGACGAGCTATGCGGCGTTCATCCTGTACATGCTCATGGAAACCCCCCAGGGCCGAGGGCTGCTCGGTGCGCACGCCCCGGGGACCCGGGCCCTGGTGTTCAACGTCAAGGGGGAGGACCTGCTGCACCTGGACCGGTGCAACAGCAAGTTCGACGCTATGCCTGACGCGCGGGCTGGCTGGGCCGCGCTCGGCGTTCCTGACCCCGGGCCGTTCCACGACGTGCAAATCTACGCACCACAGGCCGCGGGCAGCCGCCCGGGCAGCATCGTGCCCGACATGACGAGCCGTCCGGCGTCGGAGGTCACGACGTACGGGTGGCCTCCGGCGGACTTCATCCGGCAGGGGCTGTTGCGTTTCTGCTTTGCCGAGGAGGACGACGCTCGCGGGCAGGTCCCATTTATCGAGCAGCGGGTCCGGCTGCAGCTGTTGCGCTGGGCCCACCCGCTGGAGAACGAGCCTGGTGCCGTCGTGCTGATCCCACCGGCGCCCACCACGTCCTCGGTGTTCTCGCGGGTCCTGGGCGAGCATCGCACCGAGCGGCCCGCCACTGACGGGTTCCCCCTGCGCTCGTTCGCGGACCTCGTGGAGTTCCTCGCGGACAAGGTCGGCAACGAGGACCAGGAGTGGGTCGCCGGGACAGCTTCCGGTACCTGCCAGGCGTTCCTCCGGCGACTGTACGCGGCGACCCCACGGCTCGGGCACCTCATCTCGTGCGGCGTCGTCACCCCGGAGCTCAACCGGGCCGTCACCGTCGTCGACATCCACGGCCTGCACGACAGCGGCCAGCGGTTCGTCGTCGGCGCACTGCTGTCGAAGGTCTTTGAGGACAAGCAGGGCAGCGGCCGCGAACCGTTGCGGTTCATCGTGCTCGACGAGCTCAACAAGTACGCACCACGGCAGGGGACCAGCCCGATCAAGGACGTTCTCATCGACATCGCCGCCCGCGGCCGCAGTCTCGGGGTACTGCTCATCGGCGCGCAGCAGTCCGCCGGTGACGTCGACGGCAACATCATCCGCAACGCCGCCCTGAAGGTCGTGGGTCGGCTCGACGCGGGTGAAGCCGGCGACTACAAGTTCCTGTCCACCGAGCTGCGGGAACGCGCAAGCCGCTTCCTGCCAGGCACGATGGTCCTGGACCAGCCGCTCATCCCCGCGCCGCTCCCGCTGCGGTTCCCGTTCCCGGCTTTCGCGACGAACGTCGCCGAAGGGGCACCGTCCGCCGCAGAGACGCTCGCCGCCGGCGAAGCCCTCCTGGACAAGCTGTGAGAGTCCTCCACGTCAGCGACTGGCACTTAGGCCGGGAGACCGGTGGCCAATCCCGCGTCCCGGACCACGACGCTGTCCTAGCCGAGATCCTGAGCCTGGTCCGGGAGCACCAGCCAGACCTGGTCCTGCACACCGGGGATCTGTTCGACTTCGCCCGCCCCGGCATAGAGGACATGGAACGGGGCATCGCCGCGCTGCAAGAACTCGCGGCCCTGACCCCCACCGTGGTCATCTGTGGTAACCACGACAGCCCTGCCCTATTCAAGCTGTTCTCGCGCATCCTGGCCACGCCCGGCGCCGCCCTCGGCACCGACGCCGCCCGCGCGCCGCGCCTCACGTTCGTCGACAAGGCCCGCAGCGGCCCCGCCGGCATTCTCACGTTCGAAGTGCCGACCGCGTCCGGGATCCAGCGGCTGCGGCTGTCGACGCTGCCGTTCGTCAGGGACGGGCGCATCGTCGACACCCTCGAGGACCCTGCGACTTGGCTCGCCCTGTACGCGGAGCGGATTCAGAAGATGGAACTCGCCCTAGGTCTGGCTCTCGCGGACGGCTTCAACGTCAACACCGACGTCAACCTGTTCGCCGCCCACCTGCACGTCGCCGGCGCCACCTGGTCCCACTCCGAACGTGCGCTGCACGTCTCCGATACCTACGCCAGCCACATCGAGGCGATCCCGCCCGTCAGCTACGCCGCGTTCGGTCACATTCACAAGCCGCAAGCGCTCCCGGGGCTGGCGGTCGGGGCGTACGCCGGGTCTCCCCTGCAACTGGACTTCGGCGAGGAAGGCGAGACCAAGCGCGTCGTCCTCGTAGACGCCGAACCGGGTCGGTCAGCCCGAATCCAGAGCATCGACTTGACCGCCGGCCGCCTGCTCCGCTCCTACGACGGGCCGCTGGAAGGACTTGTGCGGCTCGCGCCGACCTGGGGAGATGCGCTGACAAAGATCCTCATTCAGTCCGACACGGCCACCCCCGCCCTCGCCGAGCTCGTTCGCCGAATGCTGCCCCACGCGACGCTGTTGAAGGTCGATGAGTCGGCGGCCGATACCCGCCTGGCCGCGCTGTCCGACGACAACCGCCCCGCGGCTGGCAGCGAACCGACCGTCGCCGAGCTGTTTGAGGCGTTCCTGTCCGCGCACGCCACCGCCGGTGTCCCCGCCGCTGCGGTACAGGCCGCGTTCGGGCCCCTGCTGACCGCCGCCGAGGGGGAGGAGGAGCTACCCGCGGGGCAGGAGGCGCTGCTGGACCAGCTCAGCGCCCTCGCCGCGCAGGTCGATGCGGTCGCGGATCCCGCCATGACGCTGACGGGGCTGGGGGCGACCCCATGAGGCCCGTGAAGCTGACTGTTGCCGGGATGCGTTCCTACCGGTCGCAGCGGACTCTGGACTTCAGCGACCGGACTCTGATGGCGATTCTGGGGGACACCGGTTCCGGGAAGAGCTCGCTGCTCGAAGCCTTGTACGGCGCGCTGTACGGCGGCAGTACCTGGGACGCCCGCGGCCTTGGCGTCCTCATCGCCGACGGCGTCAGGACCCTCCAGATCAAGCTGGAGTTCCAGGCCCGTGGCAGGACCTACACCGTGTCGCGGTCCTGCAGCCGGGACGCCTACCCGCCGTCCCGGCACGTTTTCGACGGCCCCGAGGGAGAACATCTGGACGGTGAAAGGGATGTCAACCGGCGCGTCGTCGAGCTCGTCGGGCTGACCGGACCAGAGTTCCTGCGCGTCGTGATCCTTCCGCAAGGCCGGTTCGGGCAGCTCTTGACAGGGGCCCCAGGAGAGCGCACTCCGATCTTGCGCGGCATCCTCGGCCTGAGTGTCCTGGACCGCGTCAAAGAAGTCGCCGACCGCCAGGGCACCACTCTCGCGGCTGCCCTCGAGCCGATCGTCGCCGCTCGCGCTCGGCTGTATCCCGACCCGCAGGCCGTCGCCGTCACCGCCGAGGCCGCGAGCAAGAGGCACCGCAAGGTCGAGAAGACTCTCGACACCGCCGCAACCGCCTACCGCGCCCTCGACACCGGTACCTCCGCTGTCTCCGGTGCGCTGCCCGCCATCCGCGAGGCGCTGGACCACGTCGCCACGACCGACCTGCATCCAGTCATCGCGGACCTGGTCGAAGCCGGGGCGGCGGACAAGAAGGCGGCCGAGGAGGACGAAAACCTCGCAATCAGGCTCGCAGAGCAGGAGAAGCAGCACACGGCCCTCACGGAAGAACTCGCTGGAGCCACGGCAGCCGGCTTCACCCCCGCTGCACTGGCCACAATGTCAGCAGCGCTGACACGGGTCGCGACGACGCTGCCCGAGCTGGCCCGAGAGGCGCAGGAGCAGGCCGACGAGCAGGCCGCCCTAGATGCCGCGAGCAGCCAACTCGCCCTCGACGCCCAAGCCGTGCATGCCGGCGCTCATCTGGCCGAATCGCACCGACTCACCCTGCCCGGCCTGATCACCGCTGCCGACGAAGCGCGGGCCCGAGCGCGGCAACAGGGCGAGCGGATCGCCGCGATCGACCGTGCTCGCGGCGATGTCAATTCGCGCGAAGTGGAGGTCGCCGCTGCCGTCGGTAAGCTGTTCCTCGCAACCGGGGCGGTGCACCAGGCCCGGTCCGCCGCTGGCGCTGCTACCGATGTCAAGAACTCCATCGCAGAGGAGCTCTCGGCCCTTCGGGATGCAAACGCTGCTGCGCATGTCGCGCGTCAGCACCGCGCCGGACAGCCCTGCCCGGTGTGCGACCGCACGCTGCCGGACGACTTCTCCGCACCCGAGATCGTCGGTGAGCAAGACCTGCTTGCCGCGGTCGAGCTGGCCGAACAGGACGCGCACAGGACGGCCACGGCCGAGCGCTCCCGGCAACGGGCCGTCGACGTCTCCCAGCAGAAGCTGCTCGGCACCGCCGACGCGGCTGCCGGCACCGCCAGCACCCTGAGCCTGCTGCTTGCCCCTAAGACCGCCCCGGTGATCGCAGACAGTGCCGCGGTCACCGCGACTGTCGATGCAGCGGTCCAACGCATCCTCGACCTGCCCGACAACGAGCCGCCGTCCGAGAAGGACACTGCCGCGCTGACCGAAGCACTTCGCTCGCTGACGGGACTGGACGCGGCGGCCCGATCAGCAGCGACACCGGAAGCCGTCCGCACAGTAGAGGAAACGCAAGCGTTACAGGCCACTACATCGGAGGCGCTCGAGGTCGCACAAGGCAAGCTCCAGGAACTCCTCGGTCACGCTCAGAGGCTCGCTGCGGTGCACCGCGCCGACGAGGCGGCGCTCGACCGCCGCGGGCGCGCCTGCCAAGCCGCGGCCGCGCGGACCAGTCAGGCCGCTCAACACCTGGCCACCGAGATCAGGGATCTGCCCCCGCTACTGTCCGAGCCGTTGGCGGACGCCTTACACCTGAGCGCCGCCGATCCTGCCGCGGCTCTGCTCACCGCCGGGAAGCTCCCCACCGACCTGCTGACCGAGCTGCAAGGCCAGCTGGACAGCAGGCAAGTCGCGCTCACCGATCTCAATGACCAGCGTGAGCGGGTTGGCGCCACTCTGCGGGACCTGACGGTGCAGCGCGGTCAAATGCGTGACGCGCGGCGCGACGCGGTGGATCAGCCCCGCGCGCGAGCCCGTCGATCCTTGGAACGGGCCGGATCCACGCTGGCGAACCTGGCGAAGTCACTGACGCCGCTCTACCAGCACTGGGAGCAGCTCAGCGGTAGCACAGAGACGCCGCCGCTGCCGCCAAGCACCGCCGAGCTTACTGACACCGTCGACGCGGACACGACGGATGAGCTACTCATCGAGGCGGCCACCACGCTGCAGGCTCGCCTAGAGACAGCTGCCGCCCAGGCCACCGAGATCGTTACGGCGGCGGAGGATGGGGTGAGGATCGCCCTGGGAAAGGCCCAAGAGCTGCTGACGGCAGCCGGCGTGACGACTTTGAACGACCTCACCGAACAGCTCTCGCAGGCCCGGCACGACCTGCGGATCTCAACAGCGCTGCACGACCGAGCTGCGCTGCAGATCCCGCTCGCGGAAGGCCTCGACATTGGCATCGGGGGGCTGCGGTCGCAAGTTGCTGTCCTGCGGCAAGTCAAGGACCTGCTGAGCCCGTCAGCCTTCCCGCTGTACGTCGTTCAGCAACGGCAGGTGGCGCTGCTGCGGATCGCAAGCTCGCTGTTCGGGCTGCTCACCCGCGATGGCTACGGCTTCGGTGAGGACTTCATGATCGTGGACCGGCGGACCGGTCAACCCCGTCATGCGAAGACGCTGTCGGGAGGGGAGACATTCCTGGCTAGCCTGGCGCTGGCGCTGGCGCTGGTCGAGATCAGCAACCGTTCCGGTGGGCAGCTCGACTGCCTGTTCCTGGACGAGGGGTTCGGTTCGCTGGACGCCTCCATCCTCGGCGAGGCCCTGGATGTGCTGCGCCTGCAGGCGACGCGCGGACGGCTGGTCGGAGTGATCAGTCACTTGCACGCGGTCGCTGCGGAGCTCGACGACGTCCTGGTCGTCACGAAAGACGTCGAAGGGTCCTCCTTCCGATGGCTAGACCCGGAGGAGCGTGACGCATACCTTCTCGACGAGGCGGCCGCTGGCTTGCTGTCTTGAGCGGCGGCGGGCACGGCCAGTGGACCCGCCGCATGGTCGAGCTTCCGGGCGGCATGGCGTCCTGCCCGGTGCCCTACTTCCACGAGCGTCGCCGGCATCCGAAGCTGCCGTCGCCCTTCCTGCGCGCGCGTCGCGACGATTGATCCGGCGCGGTTCGCTTCTAGTTGGAGCCGGGCAGCACTCCAGTGTCGGTTCGGGCAGTTTGCCGGTGCTGTTCTGCAACGAGGCCGTCGCGGACGACTGCTGCTTGACGCCGCTCAAACGGACGTTGGGTCGGCTAGACGGTGATGGTCCTTCAGGCGGGCGGTTGACGTTGCTGCTGCGAGTGGCTGCGCCGTCCCGACTGTGAAGGACCTGCCTGACACGGTTCGCACGCGGGTGCGTTTCAAGGGCGAGGACGTCCTGGATCTCACTGACATCGTGGCCGACCTCGAGGCGCTCGGCGAAGTCGTCGACGCGGTGCCCCACGACCCCGGCCTCAACGACCCCGACATCCCCACGATCATCGAGACTGAGACTGTCCCGGACCTGCTTTTCCCCCCTGCGGTGCTCGTCTGCGATGTGGAGGCGGTCGCCGCCGGGCTGCACCACGCCGACGCCAGCTGGGTGCAGGAGTTGCTCGTCAGCCTCAACGAGCGCAAACAGGTCGTCTTAGAAGGCTCGCCCGGGACGGGCAAGACTTTTCTCGTGCAGCGCCTGCTGAAAGCCTGCGGCGTCGTGGAGGGCCAGTCAGCGCTGGTGCAGTTCCACCCGACATACAGCTATGAGGACTTCGTCGAGGGCTTCCGCCCGGTCGCGACGACCGATGGCAGCAGGGCTGCCCTGACGGTGAAGCCAGGCCCACTGAAGCGCATCGCCGACGAGGCCAGCAAGGCGCCGGGAAAGCCCTTCGTCCTCGTGATCGATGAGATCAACCGGGCCAACATCGCCAAGGTCTTCGGTGAGCTTTACTACCTGTTGGAGTACCGCGACTCGCAGATCGAGCTGCTGTACAGCGAGGGCGAACGCTTCAGCCTGCCGGAGAACCTGTTCATCATCGGCACGATGAACACGGCGGACCGCTCCATCGCCCTGCTCGACGCTGCGATGCGCCGCCGGTTCGTGTTCCTGTCCATGGACAGCACCGAGCCGGCCTTGACGGGCATGCTCGCCCGGTGGTGCACCGCCCACGGCAAACCGACCGGCCTGGCGCCGCTACGTGACCGGTTGAACGTCGAGATGCACAAGCGCGGCCTGGAGACGGCGTTGGCCTTCGGCCCGTCGTACTTCATGCGCCCCGGCCTGGACGAACCAGCCGGTTTGGACCGGCTGTGGCGACGCGAGCTGCGTCCGATGCTGCGCGAGCACCACTACGGCGACCACGAGAAGATCGACGGCTGGTACCCGTTCGGCTCCTGGGTCGACGAGCTCGGTCTTGGCACGCCGATCCTCAGCGCTGGCGCGACCGGTGACGCGGACTGAGCTGGCCCGGCTTGCTGAAGGGCGGAGCGTCTACCCGGTCGCCCTGACCCAGGCCGAGGCGGCAGCTCTGAACCGGAGCCGGCTCGTGACCGCACAGCCCGACGTCGACGGGTGGCGCGTCACCGCCGAATACGCGGTCGGGGCCATCCGCCGCGGCGACCTCGTCGTTCGGGTCACGCCCAAGATCGGCGTCGTCCAGGTCCTGACGCTGCTGGCCCGCGCATACGGCATCAGGGGGCTGCAGCTCGACCCGAGCCTGGTTGAACTCTCCCCCGAGGCGGACCTGTCGAACGTGCTGGCAGTCCTCTTCGCCCAGGAGGCAGCCGGCGCGATGGCGGGCGGTCCGCTGCGCGGATACCGCACCGAGGACCAGACCCTGCCCGTCCTGCGCGGACGCGTTCGGCTGCGTGAGCAGCACCTGCGCCGCTATGGACTGCTCGTGCCGCTCGAGGTAACCGTCGACGAGTGGACGCTGGACACCGACGAGAACCGTCGCATCCGCGCGGCCACCGAACGGCTCTTGGCGCTGGCCGACGTGCCGCCCCCCACCCGAGTTGGGCTGCTGCGCCTAGACCGAACGCTTCACGAGGCCGGCCTGCCGCCCCGTGGTGCGCTGCTCGTCCCGTGGGTCCCGACGCGCCTGAACGTGCGCCTGCACCGGCTGTTGCACCTGGCCGATCTCGTCCTGGCACACACCAGCGTCGAGCATGAGGCCGGCTCGACGCAGACCCACGGCTTCGTCATCAACATGGCCTGGCTGTTCGAGAAGCTCGTCGAACAGCTGCTGCTTGAGCGGTATCCAGGGCTCAAACCCCAAGATGACCAGCCGCTGGACGTCCTCGACCGTCTGCACATCAAACCCGACCTCGTCTTCTACGACGAAGACGGCCCGATCGCGGTCGCCGACACCAAATACAAGCTGCTGGGTGCGAAGGGCGAGTTCCCCAACCCCGACGCCTACCAGCTTGTGACCTACTGTTCGCGGCTCGGTCTCGGGACCGGCCACCTGATCTACGCGGCAGGCGAGCCGCGCCCGGAGCCGTTCGAGATCCTCGGCGCCGGCGTGCGCTTGGTCATCCACAGCGTCGACATCAGCCGGCCGGTGAGCGACATCGAGGTCCGTGTGGCGGAGCTGGGTCAGGCCATCACGGCGGTGCCTTCCCTGGTGAGCTGAGCTGGCACAGCGGTTTGTCACCCCGGCCCGGCATTCGCACCTCGACTCCGTGCGCCGCCGCGAACCCCCTTAGGCGTGGCCAGTGCCGCGACGTCCTTCCGGGTTGGACTCTAACGCGTCGCCTGTCTCACACCAATGGACGCACGTTTGGAAGAAGTAGCGACCTCGCCGTCGCTGCGGGCACTCTTGGTGGCACGGGAGTGAGAGAAGGCGACAATCGCCTTGTACGGGCTCTTGCGCTCCCTGAGGTAGCCACTGATGGCCTGGTAGTACTCGATGCATCGCGCAAAACTTCTGGTCACGACCATCGCGCGAGCCTCGCCAGCGATCTTGTGCTTGACGATGACCTGGCTGTCAAAGTGGTCAACCATGGTCTCGGACTTGAGCCGGATCGCATGATCGTTGCCCTCGACGAAAGCTCGCGGCTTCTCCGACGCATGCTTGACGTCGAACTTTGTCGTCCTCCACCGTCCTTGTGAGCTTGTCGTAGCTCTGAATCGGCGTGCCGTTCTCCAGCACGCCGACGATGAAGCGCTCCTGGGTTCGGACGTGCGGGAAGCGCATATGCGCCCCGCTTGACCTGCACTGCGCTGCGGTCGCGCACGCGCGGCAGGGAAGAAGTTAATGTCCCGTCCGGAGGGAATGTGCTGGCTCAGGGTGACCGGATTTGACCGGATCTGACGCACCCAGGTCAGTCGCTCGTTCGTGGTGGCGTCCCACCAGAAGGTTCGAGCGTGGAGCAGTCCGTAACCGTTGAGCCGCAGGTGCTTTGTCAGGCTCGTCTGGTTGTGGGTCGCACATTTAAAATGTAAGAGAAGCTACCGGTGTGTTGGACCGGTTGCATGTCAGTGTGTCCGAAGCCTACGGCGCGAGCCCGGTAGTTCAGCCGCTCTGGCGGTACCACGTCACCGCGTAGCCAAGCATGCACGTGGTGACCGGTGCCTCGCGGGCTTCCACCGTCCACGCCAGCATACGCGCAGGCCATCAGTGCGTCGCAGCGCCTTGAGCATCTGTTTATGGCCAACCGCGTTGCTTTCTGGACCGGACCAGTGTGAAGCCCTACGGTCGACGGATCGTGTTCCCCAACGCGCAGGGAGAGACGTCATGGCGGGAAAGTTCGAGCTGTACAAGGACAAGTCGGGCAAGTTCCGGTTCCGGCTCAAGGCGAGCAACGGGCAGGTTATCGCAACGGGTGAGGCTTATGAGACGAAAGCCAGCGCCTTGAATGGCATCGAGTCGGTGAAGAAGAACTCCGCCGGCGCCAAGACGGATGACCAGACGGACTAAGCCCAAAGCTCACGGCAGGCGCCTGGCCTCGCCGACGCCACGACGTCCGCCATCGGGTCCAGCTGAGGACTTCGCAGGCCGACCGACTTCGCCGGGCGATCCCTCAAGTCGTGATCGCCTTCCGAAAGCCGGCAAGGACGCGTCAGACACACCCCGCCCTGCGGTGTCGCTCTGAGGGTGATCCACCCGGCCCATGTCTGTTGATGCGTCGCTCTCCTGGTGCGGGGGCGCCGGCGATCAAACACCCGACCCGGTGGTCGGGGCCGATGGGCGCGACGTCGTCCTGGGCTGGGAGTGCGGACTGGAACTCGGCTCCGGTTCGAAGCTGGTGCACGTAGCCCGGCAGGCGCACGGACGGGACTAAAGGGTCCCGTCCGTGCAACAGGTCTCAGAGGCCGAACTTGTCCTTGAGTCCGCCGAGGAGGTCCTGCGGGTTGACGCCGAGTTTACTGAGCTGATCAGCGTGCTGATCGGTGTCAACCTGCTCCGGCAGGTCCTGCTCAGCCTGGGCGGCCTGGTCGTGATCGCCGCGCTTCGTGAGCATGTCGATGACCTGCTGCTTGTCGATCTGCATAGTCGTCCTTTTTCCCTGCTGGGTTGGTGGCTGCGCTGCTGAGGCAGGTGTCAGCGCTGGTTGTCGTCGCGTGCGTTCACGTCGCCTTCGGTCTCGATGTGCTCCTTGCGGACCTCTTCGGACACCTCATGCTGGTCGGTCACCGTTTCCTTGCCCAACCGGACCCGCTCGACGGGAACGGCTTCCTTGTGGACGACCGGGCGCTCCTCGGTCAGCACGATCTCGTGCTCTTCCTCGCTGATGTCGGGTCCAGCCACGGCCTGGTCGCGGTTGGCGTCGGTGATCGGCTCTCGTTCCACCCGGACCTCTTCCCGGCTGACCGGTACGGTGACGGTCTGCTGCTCGGTGACGACGTGTTTGCGCAGTCGGGCCCGGCCGGTCTCGACCTGCTCGGTGCCGACCTTGAGCTGCTCCTCGGAGCGGGTCATCGCCTGGTCCGTCGTCGGCCCGGAGGTGTCGTGGCCCTCGCTGCGAGACTGCTCGCCCTGTCCCGTGCCGTCACATGCCTGAACTTCTACTCCACCAAGCCGCACGCCTTCGACCTGCGGAGCCAGAGCATCGGTCTCCTGCTGGCCACGCACGGCGCATTGGCCCTGGCCAACGCACGCGCCCGGGAGCGCAACGAGAACTTGAAGGTGGCGTTGGCCTCAAACCGGCAGATCGCGATGGCGATCGGCATCCTGATGAAGGCCCGCCAGTCCACCCCGCAGGACGCGCTGGCACTGCTGCGGATCTCAAGCCAGCACAGCAACCGCAAGATGGCCAAAATCGCCGCCGACGTCGTCGCCACCGGCGAGCTGTCACTGCCGCCCCAAGCCCCGCCCCACGCCAAGCAAACCCCTGCAACCCTCATAGCACGCACCTACCGCGCCCGAGCGGTTCACTACGACCTTCATGCCGCCACCGTGGCCGTCGGCCACGGTGCGCAGGCCGCCCGCAGCACGCTTCTGCTGGGCCGAGGTCTGGTCGGACATTTCACCGCGGACCTGGTGGAGGAGCTCCTTCGCCTGCCGCTCCCCGACCCGGCAGCCGCCCAAGCCCTGACGGGTGCTGGCCGCGTTCGCCTCTAGCCCCCGAACAAGCCCCAAGGCTGGACCCCACCAAGCGGGACCCGCACCACCATGCCCCGGCTGCGGAATAGGCGCCCGGCGTACGCCACCCACAAACACAAGGATGTCGTGGCCTGGCTCGCCAAGCATCCCCGGTTCCAGCTGCATTTCACCCCGACGTCCTCGTCCTGGCTGAACCTGGTCGAACGGTGGTTCCGAAAGCTGACCGGCAGGGCGCTACGCAGAGGCGTATTCCACAGCGTTCCCGACCTGATCGCCGCCATCGAGAAATACATGAAGGTACACAACAACGAGCCCAAGCATTCGTCTGGACCGCCACCGCAGAATCCATCCTGACCAAGGTCCGTCGCGGCCGGGTCGCCCTCAACCAAACAGTCAGTCAATGACGAGACACAGCACTAGCTCCCCGACTCAGTCGACGTGTCGGGCCAAAACCAACGTTTGTCGGACACTCCGTGCGCCCACTGATACGGCCGACGAGGTGCACCGAGTCTGGCAGGGCGGGCCGCGACATCGACGTTCAACGAGGCGCTTCGACGTCGGGTGCCGGAGGCCACGCCGATACCATGCGCCTGGCCGGTCGGGGCCTGGCCCGGGCCCCTGTCGGGTCCACCCGCGGCGACACTCGAGCGCAGGGGGGGATCCGTTCTCGAGCATTGGTAGATGAACCCGGTGACGACGGACTGAACACGATCGAGGGCTAGGTGCATCAGCTGGCCGTGTCACGCTGCGCTCAACTAAGTGGTCAGCGGCGTGAGTTCCTCGGGGTCACGGGTTGTCGAGGTAGAGGCAGCGGCGCAGTCGAGCGCTTCTTCGAGGGTACCTGCGATGAAGCCGGTGGGCAGCACTCGGTCTTGGCAGCCTCCTCGCTGGCAAGGTACGGGGCGAAGCCCAGCAGCAAGCTGCGCAGCCGTAGCCAGCCGCATCAGGGGCAGCGTATCCCCGTCTGGCAGGTGCCCGTCGATGTAGGCAAAGTCCCGCGGAATCGCGCGTCCACCTGCGTGTCGTTAGGTGGACGGCACGGAAGGCACGAATTGGGCACATCCCCACCGCCTGGGCAGACGGCCTCTATTTCTTGGTGCGGGGCTTGTAGCTCTTCGCCCAAGCGCGAATTTCTCGTCCGTTCCAGACCTTGCCCATCGACAGCGTCGCGATGGGCTGCGGAAAGCCCGGTTGGTCGAGGAGCTGTAGCACGCGTTGGCGGGTGACGCCGAGGGCTCTCGCTACCTCCGCGGTGCCCATCAAATCCGGATCGCCCACTAGTTTTTCTCCTTGTCAGTTGACAAGGCACTCTGAGCGAGGCATGATTTTGTCGATCGACAATTAAGGTCAAGCCAGCCAAGTACCACCGGGGCAGGCTGCCGCACCCGACGAACATACCGGAGCCGTATGCCCCCCCGCCACCGTCAGAACGTCGCCATGCTCCTTGTCGACGCTGGCCACCGGGCGACGTCGCCGTCTACGGCCTGCAGTCGGCCGCCGAGATCCCCGCGGGCACCGGACGACTCGTCCTCGCCCCGATGGGGAACCGGCACGACCCCGACTCCGACTCCGAGTTTGGGATCGAGAAGAACCAGAATTCGTTGGCCTGGCACCCCATCGCCGCCGACCTGTCCGGCGACCTGCTCGAGCGAACCTCGGCGTCACCGGCTGCCCGTCGGTGCTCTGTGCGAGGGGTTGCGGGGATCGATACCGCGGTCGCCGTCTCCCTCGTCGACGCCGCTCTCGCGCACGGCAAGATCAGGGCGTCCTCGGGCTGGGCCAGGAACCGCCCGCAATGTCCCAGACCCGACCGGGCGCCATAAGCACCTCGACGACCGGACGGGCTCAAGGCTGGACCAGCCCTTCGCGATCACGCACCGCGATATATCAGCGGGGGACAGCATGCCTACGACACCACTTACGTCACCGTCACAGCCACATCACTATTCGAGGCCACGTCCGCGGATTCCGGATGGCGGAACAGTGCCAGCCAGCGGAACTCGGTCGGGAATCCGGCGGGTCAGTCTTTCGCGAGCCACCGGGCGAACGAACACCCGGGCGGGACGACCAAGGCATGGGCGGGGAAGGAAACATGGAACAGCTGCTCACCATCGGTCAAGCGGCCGAAATCTTGGGGACGACGTCTCGGTTCCCGCGCCGCCTCATCGCGGAGCGAAGAATTCGCTTCGTGAAGGTGGGGCGACATGTTCGCATTCCGGAGTCGGCTCTAGTCGAGTTCGTGGCGGCCGGAGTTGTCGAGCCTGTCCTTCGCCGTGCTCGTCGGCTGGCGGTGTGATGACTACACGTGGAAAGCGTCGGGACTTCGGAGCCCTTCGCCAACTGCCGTCAGGTCGGTGGCAGGCGAGTTATCTTGCGCTTGACGGTCTGCGCCGGACGGCTCCCAGTACCTTCAACACACGCGCCGATGCAAACGCGTGGCTGACCGTGAACCAGTCGGAAATGCTCAGGGGCGACTGGATCGACCCGGACCTCGGACGGGTCAGCTTCGACGACTTCGCGACGCGCTGGATAGCGGAGCACCGACTGAGCCCGAGAACCCGCGACCTCTACGAGGGTCTCCACCGCTTGCATATGCGCCCCTTCCTCGGACCGGTGCAACTCAACTCGCTCACCAGCGAGAGAGTCCGGGCGTGGCGCGCAGCGCTCTTGCTCTCGGGCCGCTCCGAGGGCACGGTGGCCAAGTCCTACCGGCTGTTGCGGGCCATTCTGAACACGGCAGTCGACGACGGACGGATCATCCGGAATCCGTGTCGGGTCAGGGGCGCCGACGCGACCCACGCACCGGAACGGCCTGTTGCCTCGGTCGCCCAGGTGTTCTCCTTGGCGGAGGCGGTCGGTCCTCAGTACCGGGCATTCGTCATCACCGCTGCGCTGACGAGTCTTCGCTGGGGTGAACTCATCGCCCTGCGCCGTCGCGATATCGATCTGGACGCTGGAGTGGCCTCCGTTCATCGCAGCTTGATCGAGCACAAGGGTCGGCTGCAGGTCGCACCACCAAAGAACAACAGCGCCAGAGTGGTTACCCTCCCCGATGTCCTTGTATCGGAGCTGCGCCGCCATCTTCGCCGGCTGCCGGTGAGTCAGGACTCGCTGGTCTTCATCGGTGAGCGGGGCGCGACACCTCGTCGGGGTAACTGGCGCGCCACCGTTGGCTGGCGCGATGCCGTCCAAGCGGCGGGGCTCCCCGAAGGATTCCACTTCCACGACCTTCGCCACACCGGCAACCACCTGGTGGCCCAATCCGGTGCCTCGACCCGCGAGCTCATGCACCGGATGGGCCACTCGACCATGCGCGCCGCCTTGATCTACCAGCACGCTACCGAGTCCCGATCCAGGGATCTTGCCGATCGGCTCGACGCCCTGGTGAAGGCTCAGCGCGCGAACGGTGATGAAAGCCCGGATGAAGAGCGCTAGTTGCACGTACGTTGCACGCGGCCACATCGGGGTCCCCGCCACAACAAGGTGGAGCCCAACGCTGAAGCGCCCTGAACTGCGGCTTTGCGTGTGGAGCGGGCGACGAGAATCGAACTCGCATGTCCAGCTTGGGAAGCTGGCGCTCTACCATTGAGCTACGCCCGCGCGGCCGTCTGACCGACAGCGCGA
>JAABUK010005512.1_pt1 | contig 19606 bp, 12 predicted proteins | sample 5559141 | NCBI WGS metagenome assembly JAABUK01 (sample SAMN10711869, study PRJNA513367) | rock metagenome | isolation source: Antarctica rocks | place: Antarctica: Victoria Land, Pudding Butte nord | collected 2016-01-03 | reverse complement strand
CCGGGGACGATAACAATCAGCATTCCTGTGCTAATTCCATTGATGAGGCGAGCTGACGACGTTCAGCGACATATTCATTCACTTCAACTTAGCAAACCCTACCGCATATTATTCAAGGGGCATTCTGGGCCGAAATTTGCAGAGCGGCGCCAGATATCGCCCAAACCGAATTCAGTGCCATGCCCTTGATACGTTCAATCTTTTCAGCGATCCAACCGCCGAGTAAGCAATCAATCAGACAGCCGAGATAGTAAACGCAGGCCTTTCTATCATTTAGCTTCTCCTGGCAAGGCGCTAAAAAAGAACCACTTACTATGCCACTTTTAAGGAGAGTGTCGTTAGCGATGACTTGAGTCGTACCAGGTTGCACATGACCAAAATTCATGACGTTAAAGGCATAGTCAATAGAGACGTTGACACTCCTCATCATTCCTTAGTTATAATCGAAGAAGAAGATCGCCAAGCTGCCCACGCAGTTGATGGCAATAAGTAGGCCTTTGTTCTTATAGCGATGAACGACGTTGAATTTGGATATTTTATCCATGATTGCTGGGTCGTCAACCGAGACTTATGAGGGATGAAGGATTGTAGATGCCAATTGTTGTATGATATTCAATCGCACAAGGTCTGCGTGATGGAGGAGGATCAATGAGGGACGCCGTAGAGTCAACAGGTAAATGAGAGGGGGGGATGCTTGATCCAGGGAGATGAATGAAATGGGGAATACAGAAAAAGCGAAGAAGGGGCCAGCTTTACATACAGTACGGCGTACGGGCTGGTCTGAAAGCGATGAAACAGAGCGTCAATTCGGAGGAGCGCTAATTACCTTAAGCACAGCAGGGAATCAATGCGTCAACTGCGCGTGATACACGCCCTGACAAGCATTGCAAGAATGCAGATGCACATAGCACCTTGGAGTCGTATGACCGGACAAGGTGCCATGGCCAATGGTAGGTATTGATACTGCTGGCCCATAACGAAGTGCGGCTTGATTGACAGATCTAGCGACGGCTCTCCAATCCCGATGTTGTCCAGATGAGTGGTTGAGCACGGAAGCCCATCCAATTCCTTGCAAGTTGTGCGCCAAGATCCCCGAGCGACGTTGTTTGTAGGCTAGGGCCGATATGGTGATAGTGCGGCCAGATTGCTCCAACACTTCTAGAAGCACGCTAGAAGACGGGCCGAATCACGCTAGAAGTCATATGGAAGCTTGAGGACGACGATCGATCTCACGGCGCCTCTCTGCTGGAATCAGCCTCCAACCCTCGTCTTACACCCTCTCCTCCCATCAACTCAATCGCCAACACTAATGGACAGTGTTAAAGCAAGCATGCAGCTTTGCCTGTTGATCCGCCTCGTGTCGTTCAGCTATACCTTGAATGGTCGAATGTCGCCCAATATTCGCGCATGACAGGCACATGATGATGGCATGCTGCATGCTCTTCAGGAGATCTGTATGCCGATACAATGGCTCGCGCGATTAACCGCGGCCTTGTCGCACTATCATTAGTAGGTTGCTGGAAGTAAGAACGATCAATTTGGGAGCATGGTGATGAAGATCAGTCCAGCCCGACTCCTGATGCCCAGCTTCATTCTGATTGTACGTGCTATGTCCAGTGCAGTGACCTTTCGAAGTGACTCGTACCGGTAGATCCAAGACTCCGAAGTTTCAGGTGTAAGCGAGGGTTTATCGGGGCCCAAGTACAGGCTGCAGAGAGTGTCGAGCTCGCAAGATCCTGGTGAGTAGGAGGATTCTCGTCGCTCCCTTTAGATGACCGCTCAGTGCTCTATCAGTGTGATGAATACAAGCCTAAATGTCAATGATTGTGCCCAATCGAATATTCAATGCAGTGGCTATTTTACCTCTCGATATCAACTCCATCTCGTGTGGAAGCAAGTAATTCGTTCCCGCCGACCAGAGAAGCTTCTGAACAGAAGATTACATCCGAGAACGTCGAAAGCGGAGCTTGCCGAGCCCGCTCCCTACGAGCCATTTCTTCCATACGGCTCATCACAATGTCTGGAACATTAAGCAATCTGCATCTATTCCGTCCATCTTCAATCGCTTCTCCCAGGGTACATCACCGATGATCTACCCAATTCATATATCGGTGCAAGTCCCACGTCAATCTTATCAAAGGTATCTTCAGCACTCGCTTTCAGCTCCACCGCACTTCATCCCCATTTCGCCCATTACAGGCCATTTGTCATATCGAAGTATGCCGAGTGCCTACGACTCGTCAGCGAAGCGGTCCATGACCCCACGACGATGGACTCCGATTTGTTTCTGATTGCAGTCTTATTGCTTGGTACCTGGGAGGTAGAGTTGTCACCCCAGCCTTCTGAGATTACGCAATATAAGGATGTTGTATAGCACACTCGATCCCCGGCGCTTGAACCTCCTCAGCGATCTTCCCATACACACGGCGCGATGGCAATCATCAAGTCTTGGGCCTCGGAAATCATTCCAATCAAAGTTATCCCGTAAAATTTTCATGCACATTCTCGCGGTATTGGTAAGCACCGAAATGAGAGGATTGAAGTTTGAGTAAAGTTGACACATTGGGCAAGGTCTACGACTGCATTATACGCTTAGATCCTGAGCCGATGCAAGAGATCCTAGCTTCGATACCAGACTATGATCTTCGGACTTCAGTTCACCCGAACAAAGTTGTCTATCCTGACTTCTTCACCCTCCCGCAAAGCGACCGTGCGAATCCCCAAACTTCGCGCAAGAGAAAGAAGCCTTTTCGAAAGAGGTACCGACAAACCCATTCGTACCATCGAGGCGTCTGTCCTACTATGCGACGCCAAACGAGAGGATGGGAGCCTCGTCGCCTGGCCTTCACTAGGTCCCCATAGAGGACCATGCATATCACATTCCCTCGAAAGAGAAATTAAGCTTGGATTGCCCCCAGTCTACCCGAAAAGAATAGACGTCTACCACCACACCACCCAAGCAACCATCTGCAATGCCTCGCGCCTTGCTCGCATTCAACTCCTCGCCATCATCTCAAGAACCGCGAATTTGCTGAATCAGAGTGGCTTTCCAACTCTCTGCGATGACGAAACAGCCCTGTCATTGTCAGAAGACCACCAGCAGGCAGAAAACAAGATCAGAGAGTACAGAGACGACATCTGCTCAAGCATCCCCTTCACCATCCACCCAACCAACATGAGAGAGAACTCCACTCACTTTCCCCACGAGCCCGGCGCTGCCAATATCTCAACTGATTCAGCCCCAGATTTAACAGCTAGTATGTCCCAACTACGGATGACGCTACTTGTTGGCTCTCGCGTGGACTCCGTGCCGCATAGCCAGAAACAGTGGATGCAGCAGTACCTCACTCTGCTTTCTCGAAGTCCAATTGCGGATAGGGACAAGGCGGTGCGGTTGGAGCTGGCCTGGAAGATCTTCCTTGACGACATCCAAAGGGGTAGCAAGAAGTTCGAATGACCGAGGACTCGAGGCCACTAATCATTTTCCGAAAAGGAACAGGTGAGGGCTGCGAGCGACGACGACTTTGCCGAAAGGCTTTTTCGGATCGCCTTTGAGACACAAAGCGAAGGTGATTGCTTCAAACCGCTCCCTGAACCCTAGCAGAAGACGGCCATTGCCAGCTTACGCATACTCACACTCGACTCGGACATAAGCAGCCGTCTTTCCCGTCAGGGGATACCAGACGCAAATGGCACGAATGTGATTGGAAGACCTTTTGGGCGTAATCTACTTACCGCTTTTCCGCATCATATATGGGATGGCTTGGACTGTCATCTAGCTAGCGTGGCCAAGGGGACTTGGACAGAGCAAAGGACCGGCTCTCACGAGAGAGCTTTGGCTATCTAGTCACATTGACGGGTGAGCTTGGAGAGAAAAAGAAGAGAAAAACTTTCGAGCTTGTAGCGTCATAGCCGTCGCTGTACTTGTATATCAGAAAAGCGGTAGCTCTCGTACAGCCATAGGAAATTTGTATCGTTATTGCTACAGTATTCCCCTGTTCGGAACATCGCGGGTCTGGGCAGTCTTAGGATGTTTGAAGCTGAACTATTCCCTAAATCTGAAGGGTCGCCATGCATGGACACCCCAATGTGAAAATCAAATCAAAAGGCCGCGAAAAACCTCCGTCCGAGCTAAGGGCAGTTTGTTGCCTAGGAATTAAAACATGCTGCGCCGTTCCCGCTTCAAGAGCAAGTAGAGCCTTTCCAATCCAAGCGTGGCAGGGAACCGTGGTTGTAATATGGAATCGATGGGTTCTATCCGTGCATGGAGCTGAAAGCAGCATGGCGGTTCCGGCATCCTGTGAGCGGATTGTCTTCGGTGGGGATTTTTATGACCAGGTGAGATTCGGACTCTTAACTTCACGACCAGTCCCTGTAGCGAGCGTGCGTGGCCTGGCATATCCAGCAATACCGGAGTCTGAAATTGGGTAGGCTACAAATTTGCTGTGGTTGTCCGGGCCGACATTTCAGATCGGGTCGTCTCTTCTGGACGCCTAGAACTTCAGTTTCTGTCACGGGTGCCCAGATACATCTCATGTTCTCGCATCAGCATCGAGGCGCGGCATGCATGCGCAACTCATGCTTCAAAAGACTCGTTCTGGGCCCATGCAACTCCTTATGGGTCCCCGAGTGAGGGTTAGGTCTGCACCACAAGAGTAAAATGCCTAGCCTGGAGGATAAGACGGCAGATGGGTCCTGTGATTGTATTATCTGTTGAAGCAAGACTCTCAGTGTCTTTCTTAGCTCTCGTAGAAAAGAGATGCTGATTCGAGAAGAGTCGTGACGAGCCAAGTAACCAACTTTCAGCCTGAATTGGAAACCCTGCTGATTGTGCTTCGCAGCGTCAATGGAACTACCCGGCAGGCTCAGAGTCCGTGGCAGCTGAGTCCACATCGTCCGAAGCCAGGACCGGCTTGCAGTCATAGAAGGAGAGCATTGAGATCGCGGTCTCACCGTCTGGAGTATGCAACACAGATGTGGAATTGCCAAAATTTGCATTGCTAATCGAGCCCTTCGACCGTGACAATTTCCTGCTCGTTGGTGATAAACTTAGTACTCGATGACGAGGGCTTCTAGGTGACCCGTATCAGAATACTTTCGAGGCTCTCCGATACGTGAGTGGAGGTAGTCGTGACCACTGTAGACGCTGGAATGTCTGAAATGCTTTTACTGTTTGGTAACTGTCAAGCAAATGGCTAGACCAGCTCGAAGTAGCTAGAAATGCTTGTAGAACCGAACAAATTAACTGCGTTATATCTAGAATGTCTCCTGAAATGGAGCTATATATGAACAAAAGGGGGTTTACAAAGGGCTGGAGATTGGCTCAAAATAGGCCGATGGAAATGGGGCATTGATGGTAAGATCTGAGGCAAGCGGGAATCTGCTAATTATTATCGAGCTGAGATGCGTATTCTCATCAAACGGTGACCAGGCACTGGAGCGAGGCTTCGACGATCCTTCACCCATACAGTTGGCATGGCGGCAGAGCTGAGTCAGTACGGCCGGGGTCTTCTTACATGGACGAATTGCCAATCTCCTTGTTGCAGGGGAAGAGCGGGGAAATCGTATCTGGTGTTTTTCGACCATCTCAGCCATCTTACTAGGCACTAGCTATCCGAGGCCCTAGATAAGCCACAAGCTTTTGCTTGCCTGAAGAGATGACCACGGAAGTTGTCTGATTGGTGTTTGCAAAACACCCACCAAGGGTCTCAAGGCTCGCAGTTCGTACTCTTTTCGGCATGCTGTCGTGGCAGGGAACTGGCCCTAATCGTACTTCTGGTGGGATATATATCATGTATCACCCAGGCCGGCCATTCCTGATCACCTGTTCATTTATCTCATCAACCTTGTTACCTTGGAGTCCAGGATACGATTTCACATTACCTTCGCTGGACTTGTCTGGGGTGTTTGAACAGTCATCACGATGGTGATCATTCAACGTCTAGTCAAAGGCATCAGCTCTGGCATTGACCTCGCATCAGAAGCAGTTGCCCATAACAAAGATAAAAAAGAGGCAGAACGACAGCAATCTGAAGTTGAGCATGGAGAGCATTCGCAACCCACGCTGTCGGATAGAGCATTCCCGTCCGCCGATAAACGTGAAAAGGAGGACGATTCCTCCCCTGAAAGCGATAGTAGTGTCGACAACGATGACGAGGATTGAGCACTCGACGAAGCAGCTGCAGAGTTGGAGGGACCTCCCCCAAGTTTCACAGATCTACCACCACCACCACGTCCAGTAACGGAGGAGGCTGGTGCAGACGGAGTTGATTAACTTGTCGGACATCTTCGAGAAGCCCATACGGATGCTTTTTCATATAATCGCAAAGCTGATATCCCAAGAAGACCCCTCCCCTGCCCCGGTCATCCTTCCGCAGCGTCGTCCGAAGCAAAAATCGCGCGGGTTTGTCCGTGCTTACGCTCCACTTCTAGGCGAATGTGCTGGCATAGATCAGGCGACGTTTGTCGACTTCCTTGAGACTTTTGATAAGTCATCCCAGGCTAGCCCAGCCTTGAAGGTCATTAATTTGGCAGCTGCGGCTGCTGGATTGGTTCCGTCAGCTATTGCAATGGCGGTCTCAATCTCCATTCAGGTCGCTGCAGGAATTGCCACAGAAGTGCAGAGTCGATACCGCACGAACGCATTCCTTGATCAGGTGAATGAGGTATTGTTCAGACCAAAGGGTCTCTACTGCCTCGTAATGACGTACAAACCTGGCCATGCAGAGGGAGTTCTCAGTGTCGACATGAGCCAAGAGATGGCAGTGGCAAAGGCGATCGCCATGCCTGAGAACAAGATGGGACAGCAGATGAACAATGGGTGAATTGGCGCTTCCGGAGGCGGCGCCGCTTGTCTACTCGACTATTGATCTAGCTGCTGCACGAGCTGCCGATGGAGCAGAACCAAAACGAGATAAGAAGGAATCGAATGAATTCAAGTCGTCCAGCGCATTTGTCGCCGACTATCTAGATAGAAGAGCCCAGGCAGAGTATGCAGGAAAATACTCCGGATCAAAGCTTTCCACACCTGCGGATCCGAACAAGAGATTCGCAAGTCGTTTCACAGATCCAAATCATCCAGTCAACTCAGGATCCATTGTTGCCCTTTTCTCAGGAGGCACATTCGATCCGAAAGCTCGGACACGAACGAGACGCGCTGAGAGAAAAGCAAGGTTGAGAGGCCAGGAGCTATTGACGGAAGAAGAAAATAATAATAATGTCGGTATGAGAAGAGGTGTAGGGAGGGGGAGAGATGGAAAAGGGAGAGGAAGCGAAGGTTTGGTAAAGAGGGTCCTTGCACAGGTTGTGCTCTACTTATTGATCGTGAATTTGCCGAGTGAAAGTGAAATGAGAGAGGCGAGCCAAAGTGTGGAAATTGCCCAGCAGTAGAGTATTCTTTTTCTCCGCGGACGTTTCTGCAGAACCATGAGGCAGGCTTGAAAATTTGCAACTAGACGTCGCAGACGAAGGCTGGAACGTCTGAGGGCGCTGCATCGTAATGACATGGAAAATGGTCAGAACCTTGTGACACATTCCATGGTAAACTTATGGTCACTCTTGTACCTCGGGAGGCCTCGAGTCATGTGGGCATTCCCAGTGAAACCTTTTGGTACTGAACGCGTGTATCAACAGCAGACGCTACACGACCTCGTATCCAAGAGGCTCATGAGGTTTACGGTACACAAGCTGCAAGCATGATATGCAGTCAGCCCTCGTGCCCGGCCCGAGCGTCAGATGTGCTACTCGTGGTCCAGGAACGCAGAGCAAGCACGGGAAGAGCATCAACTCAGGGTGTGCCAACGAAACGACACCACGGCAATATACGGCGCAATCTGTGTGCTTCTCGGTGATTGATTCAGCATCTGGTCTTCGGGAACGACTCCTAGTTATAATGAAGGAGCGGTGAAAGCTTTATTTGCAGCTCCTGCAACCAAGTGGAAGGTCCGAAACTTTGGTCAACCCGCCACTTGAGGACAACCAGAACCGTGGCATGTGTTCACGCTCCAAGCCATCCGAAAGACCTACGCTCCCCGAAGGTTAGGTACAATGCAACATTCTTTATGCGGAAGAGCGCGACGACCTGCACCCTGTACATCTGAACGAGTTTGCAGGGCCTCAGCGAGTTATTGGCAGTTTTCTGCAGATCCAGTAGGTAACACGTGAATAGCGGTGAAGAATAAAATGAACGGCGAACAAGACGAAATGAAATCAAATGCAAAAGAAACAATGCTGTGTCACTGTTGAAAACAGAATCGGAATCCACAATAATCGTCACTGGCATATAGGACCGGTTCTTTTTACAACTTATTGTTGTGTTTTTCAGCCGGCCATACTGCTGTGCTGGTGCTTCCTTATGTATGTTGGATGATTGTCCGATAGGACAGGCAGTGACAAACTCCTTCGCGCGTGAATAATGAAGTGGACCGCAAGGCTTTCGACCCCCTTTTTGCAGAATGAGTCCACGATGAGTCGACGACGCGCCATCATTGAGAAAGTCATTGCTCGGACAAGTCCACAATATATTAAGCTCATGAGTAGCTGTTAGAAAGTGAAACACCCGATAACGTTTGGAAAAGGTAATGGAGTCTGGCAAGAAGAAGACTGTAGGCATGATACGAAGCAGACGCGCTGATCAGATCGAAAAACTTAATAATAGTACGCCATTTTGCCAAGGAGGTGCTGACTCTCGGCAAGAGCCGAATGTGAAGATCCAAAAGTTCGATTCGAGGAGGTCTGAATAATTGTACCAGTAGCTGGCCCAGCACTCCGTAAAAGATTCCGCGCCCTACCTGAACTCCACCAGGCTTGGTTACCATGTGAACGGTGAGAAGTGAGCTGCGTGTCAACAAACCTGTCTCCCAGTCAGGGTCATCACATTACGGACATTGATGTTTCAAATCCAATGATTCCTCTGTAAACTAGAAGGTCGTATCGGAATCGATGTGGGGAGCTGAATACGAGCACTAGTCGATAGCTTCATTGTTGCAGGGGAGTTGTTTCAATTCTGGACTACGTGTTAATGTGAATTTTCGCAGATTAACTTTGCCGGTCGAATCTTGCAGATCAGGACTCAGGAGGTCTGGTCCTTTTCATTGACTGGGCTAAGCGGCCAAGACTCCAGCGTCTTGAAGGATGAAGATGCTAGACTCAGTTGGTTATAAATACCCTGGAACGACATGCACGAGGCTGCTTCATTTGGCCTGGCCCCTGCACGAGAGATGAGTATGAGGGGTGGTCCAGCAGCTCGATGCTCCACAAAAGGAAGCGAACAGTGACGGCGAACTCCAGGGACTCGAAAATGCAATCAATGCCGTCGAGAAGCTTAGTCTGGACTGACTTGCATAGTCACGGTAATGTTCTTAGCGCTCCTTCGACCGCACTTTACGAATATCAGTCCCCGTGATTCGAAAATTGTGCTGATTGCATAATCTGCGGCCGTCTGAAAAGTCGGAACCGCAATGGTGAAACATCTGCAATCTTCCTGTCACCAATGGACACTTGACCAGATACCAACGGTTCGTGATGACTGAAAGCAAGATAGCCTCAAAAGTAGCGGGTAGCAGTGTAGATCGAAGGTAATCGTCATGAGCCAACCGTGTTCTTCGTCAGTCATATTTTCTAAAGCCATCCAGTGGCACTGTGGTAAATGACCAACAATAGCAGAAGGCCTACGAAGTTCGGAGGCGAGCCTTGCTGCAATCTGCAAGTATCGACAAGACTTGCAGGCAGATGGTGCAAGTAATAATCACAATGGCATCAGCTTAAGCAGAGTGAAGGCTGCACACTGGTACGCTCAGATGTTCATTCCATGGAGGTTTGAACGAACGACAAAGAATGGCCTTGAGCGGGGTCGAGGCAGGGTTGATGTAGAGTCAAAATCAACTGTGGCCAGAGAAATGGCCTGCTGCGGTTTGAAGGGCACTGTCTTGGCTAGGGCATGATTAATTATAATCGTCATCCGGTGTCTCCACCCATGCTCGGACTTGATGAGAAGCAGGTCGTCATTGACTCGTCAACCATCATCGTCAAACGGGTGGGCCTTTGACCCACCGTAGCTGTGAATTACTCTGCATAGATCGGTGATCCACGGACAGAGCTGGGATGGTGTGTTCCAACCCTCACGCCTCCGAAACCAATTGTCGCCACTCTGGAGTCTGGACCGCGGCCACATGCTGCTGCATCAAGTGCATAGAGACTATCATTGACCTGCAGCCACTCGTAGCCTTCAGACAACAACGGCTAAACTCCCCTTCAGCTGTTGTGTGGTGAACAAGATTGCTCAAGTGAGTTCAGATACATTTGAACCTCTGCAAGATGAGCTGAACAGCGCTCAACCACTACAGGGGTGACAGCACATCTCCACTCCAGTCAGGGCAGAATACTCGGTCACTTTCGATCAGTTGCCGATCTGTCTACTAAGCAACATAGTCACAAAATCCGCCATGGTATGGACAATAACGCCATGATGCTAGTGTAAAAGGGTCCTGGAGGCGGATTTTCGGTAGATTTCGCAATATGCCACCACTTGACACTGGATTGCTGCTGACAGTGGACACCATGCTAGATGGTCCTCCTTCCTAGATTAACGTTCATCTCTTGACTACATTCTGGGCTTGTATGCGTGTTTTAGCTCGGGTGTTACCAAAATCCCCCCAGCTCCAGTGCCATGGGCATCAATTCAAGCGTTCCCCACTTTCAGACTCGTCAGGCTGATAGCTGATAGCTGATAGCTGATAGCTGATTTGCTGATTGGCCCTGACGTCAGCATTTTGATAGGAGAAGATGCAAATACAATGTAGGACCCATGCCAACACGAACAGGCAGATCAAACGATCATCGGTGACTGGCTCAACTTTTCCCGCTGGTGCTGTGCCTGCACATTTATGCACGCCGTCAACAAGCAAATCGTCCTTGAAGCAGTTAGACGTGTCTGGCCTCGGATAATTAGTGGCCTATCATGCCCCTGCTGATCGAATCTCTGGGCGCTGCACGGGCGAAATCCAAGGCTCAAACAGGGATAGTCGTGTGTGCGGCGCTGTCAGGAGGAGAGAAAGCAGCAGCAGTGAGGGGGTGAGGGAGAGGGAGAAGGAGAGGACGCGCTCTCAAGGGCCAAAACACGGGAGACATGCCGATAGAGCGGTATCCAGACGGTACCAATACCACCCGGCCACCCAATTCCTGCAGGAAGCAGTGGAAGGCGCGTGTAACGGGCCAACAGCTAGTATCGGCCGTTAGTGGGCCCACGCCAGCTAGCTCAGAGATAATTGGTAGTTGCTCAGAGATGCAGTCACCTTGCTAGGCACTAACTATTAGTAGCTAGGCTCATGTAGACTGTCCCGCCCCGACAGCCCCAAAGGCCTACGAATAGTTTAGGGCCAACAGCCTGCGGCCTGCTTCACGCTCACAGCACGGGACTGCCCTCTTAGGCTCCCAAGCAGCAAGCACTATTCAATGCTCCAGGCGTCTACCATTCTCACGGCCGTCAGATTTTCCCGTGACCAGCAACACCACCACCATCTTCTTTTCGCAGACACACCATCACTCAGCCGATCTGCCCTTGTAGCACTATCTGCTCCCTTCTACAGAGTGTCGGTCGAGGCTGATCTCCGTCGATCTGCATTCTTCAACTGCCCTTTTGCCGTGGGACCCGCGCCAGGCAAAGGCAAGGGTAGTAGCAACCACACATTCCTGCGGCTAAGGCAAGACCGGGCAAAGACACGCTCCTGGCACTCCGCTAAGCCGGCCACCAACTGTCCCACTATTTGTTTCTCCTGAGCCAGAAGCACCTCCTCTCAAACAGCGTCAGCAACAAGCACTTCTTGGGCTCGCCTCTCTTTCCCCCTGATGCAATCAACGACGACGACTCACATCTCGTCCGTCTTCAATCTCCATTGACTGTGCAGAGGCTCTTTGCAAACCCTCGCTGCGGTTGTCGTTCGTTCGGAGAGGTATATGCATTAATCAAACTTTCGTTTCTTCCCGCTCATCCAGCTGAGCCTCCTCTTATCTCCTCTTCGCCCTTCATCTGACTCCCAGTCGTTCACTTCACTCCTCGCCACTCTTTTGGATACCAGTGCTGTAAATTCTGGATAATAGAGCTTCGAGGTATGCACTTTGAATGACCATGACCACCTACTACCAAATCCCCCTTCTCTGCTCATCCCTCGGTTGTTCAGCCTTCCACGCACCCAAAATCTTGCTCTCGATATCGTTTGATAGTCACTGACTTGCTCGGAATATATTTGCTAATTTTGTGTTATCATCCAGGCCAGTTTCTATTCCCTTGTTGCTTGTACTCACACGTCGTACAACCTTCTCGTCTGCGAGTCCCGCAACTTCCTCAACACAGCTCGTAAAGGCTATCGACAATCAGAAGAGATGGCTGCTTTGGTTCAATCATACCCTCAACAGACAACGACCGTGACCATGCTTCAGAGTCGGCCTTCCTCGTCAGGAGGCTCCTTTGCACAACAGCATTCTACTTCTCGAAGTCCGCAGATGCCAAGATTCACTTCTTCGTCGAACGCTGGCAGTTACCGAGGACTCTCTTCTAGCCTTGTTGCTCCATATGCATTTACAAGCACTCCTCAACTTACCAACAATGCCGCCTTTTTGCAAAATGCTGCTCCACCACATCTCCGACCTCAAAACCGTACCTTGTCCGCTCCAAATCTTCTGGCTGGCGACCAGCAGCCTATCTCGGGTGCATCAGTATTGGCTGCTCGACACCGCTTCGCAACCTCCTCGTCCCTGTCAACTTCATCAGCTTCTTCCAATTCCCCGCAGCCAAGCAAAAAATCAATGGATGACGCGTCAATCACAACTAGAGAAACGTCTGTTGATGTTCCTGCACGGCCAAAGTCTACACTGGGTCTTTCTCCCTCAAGCTCAATGCAATTGGCCAATCCGCTTGCTTCACCCAAACCCTCGCCAGATCGATACAGGGGCTCAAATCGTTCACAGAGCGACTTTTCCAACAGCGGTGGACCGAATAGAGTTCAATCAGCATTTAGTTCACCTTCTGGCACGGGAATGCTTGCTGTTGGACATCTCTACAACACTCAAAGTCATTCGATAACCAGTCCTTCTGTGCACACCTTCCAAAGTGTGACGAGTGATAGACCTGGACAACCAAGAAATGCCAGCACAGATGATTTGAGCTTGGTCAGGCCGCAAAGCAACATGGAGCTTGCGCAGAGATACCGTCGTCGTAGTGTTGGCAGTTTTGAAGCAGTAGGTGACTCGTCGAAATCATCCTCACAAACACTAGCTTCTCAGAAGCACGCTACTCGTCGTGAGACTGGAGACCGGCGGCAATCTCCTGAAACACAGCGACCTTCATTGTCCCACGCTCATCACGGTAGCTCGGACAGTGTCTCGTCCACCAGATCCGCGAGATCCACTGGCCAGCATTCTGTAAGTGCATTCTTCTGCTTTGCTGGAGGTATTGGCTGACCTGGTTAGACACGCCGAGAGCATGGCCCTGTCACGGGCGTTGCTGTCGCCGGCCCCATGCATGCCACCTCTATCTCGAAGCAAGAAGTCAAACTTGTCAACGTCCCCCCCCGTATCGATACCAGCAAACGATCAACCAACCCCTCTCCTCTCTCCAAACCATCGACCATGAACGATTCCTCTGCTGAGCCTTCGGTTGGACCTCAGAGATCGTACAACCCAGGCACTGCCAAACCAGCGCAGCCAAGACAGGAAAGTCCGGCAGCTCAACAGCTTGCAGCCATCAACAAGGATGTCAAGAAGAAATCGAAATTGCGAAGAGCCTTCTCGTTCGGCAGTGCCAATGAACTTCGACGAGCATCAGCGCACACCAATATTGATCGAGGTGTTGTGACGGAGCAGGCCACGAAACGGGGCTCCAAATTCGAAGACGAGATGGATCCAGAACAGGCCAAGATCGCACAGAAACAAGAAGCTGGAGGTCTGGGTGAGAGCATCTACTCCGGCCAAGGTAATTTCTTCACCGGCTCGACCGACAACCTCTCGATACAATCATCTGCGTCGTCCGCTTCCATTATGCTGAGAAAGATGGGAAAGGGTGTGAAGAAGTCTACACGATCTATCGTCGGACTCTTCCGACCGAAATCTGTCATTGGAGTTCCAGCTGCAGATGGACCTGTTACCAGTGCTGCTCAAGTGTCCATGGTCACAGTTGAAGCAGAACGTGAGAAGGTCAATGTCAATTTGAATCCACATGATCAAGTTGGTGGTGGCACCGGCTTTCCGAAGCTTGAGAGAAACTCTATGGATGCTGGCACCTCTGTCGATAACGGCCTGCCATCGAATGATGCTCGTTCTCGACGAAGCATAGTTGGCGGAGAGAGGGAACGTGCCGAAGTTCTGGCTGCTGTGAAGAAGGGAATCCTGAAGCGGAACGATTCCAGTCAATCTTCTCCCGCAACTACGCCGAGGGCTTATCGAGTTCCCGACTTCAATCTTCCTCAAATACCCCACGTCAATGATTCACCCAATTCAAGCGAGCCCAGCACCCCAAGTGATGGGGCTCCGCCACGCTCGGGTCATCGCAGGACTGATTCTGTGACCATTGAAGGCAGTGACGCTGATTACTTCTCCTCTATCACGCAATTCGCGGCATTCGATGCCCCTGGAGCAATGACCCCGCAAGGACCTTCAGCTCGCAATATCTCCTTCAGTCCTCGCATTCAATTCCACGATACCTGGCCGAGTATGGAATATGATCGACGCGGCGAGATTGCCACATGCAATCGACTGACTCCGATGCTCGCTCAACAGATCAAAGAAGAGCTCAATACCTTCAAGATGGTACGATTGTTTTCATTTCTCAGTCCTACACATGCTGACCGTATTGCAGGAAATGGAAGTGCATGAGTCATCTAAGGTCTATACTCACTTCTTCTGATGCTCAGTGAGGCTACCGTGCTCTCATGCGTCCTCGATTCGAGTTCTAAATCCCGAACGATCCCGATTGCATCAGCATTAAAAGCGTTTCCAATTTTCTTTTACCATCAGTTTCGCTAATGAAACATCTACACCCACCAATCAGTCGATGTTTTGGTCATGTAACGGACTGCCAGTACACTGCATCCAAAGCATTGCCTTCTTCACAAGCATTTGCGATAGACTTACCACAATCCAGGCTCAGGTGGCCTCTTGATTAATCATGTACATTCAAAAGCGAGCACTTTCTTTTACTGGGGATGGGCATTCATTCCCATTGGCGCGTGGCGTAGAATACAGACACACGGGATTGTTATCACGTCTTGTTTGACGCGTTCGAATCCACACCGATGCCGACCTCCTTCCACGACAGACGAGCTTTGTGGGCGGGAGATGAGGGAAGATCAGATTTGTGGGGGGGTGAAGTGTACTTTCCCCGTTTACCTAGGAAAGGTGGAAGGGATTCAGAGGAAGAGCATGGGCATTTCTCCTTGGATCGATGCGGTTTCTCCACTTTGACCGGAGTCGTTAGCTTCTCGGCTCTTCTTAATCTTGAAACTATGAGGCAGAATGGAATGGCCTCTGCATAGCTTGCTTTTGCACATGGACGATCAGACGAGATTGAATACGGATTAATTGAGGACGCTCTTTTCACTTCTTTTCGCTGTTCTGTTTTGTGTTTGGGGTTATTGTGAGACTAATGGCGAGCCGCCACGAGACAGGACTTTCCGCTCCTATCCCGCTCACAAGGCTTTCGAATCCATCTTCGCCCCGAGGACCGTGACCAAGCCTCGATTTGGCCAACAAATCTCGTGCCCAGCGAGTTCATTGCTGACCATTCATCTTGCCACCTCGATTTTCTGACACTTCTATTGGAGAGTCACGAAACGTGGCTAAGAGATTTACAGCCTCCGTGTCTAACTATCCCAGACCAACTTATCGCAAATTTCTCATTCTATCATAGTGTTTTCCGTCCACCATAAGCTGACATTTCTAGAGGGGGCCTGAAGTATGTGTGCGCGGCTGATGTGAATGGAAGGACTGACAACAATATTGATGTCAAGCTGATCTGGATGCTTTATCTCTATTGACCGCCTGCACCACGTCCACCACCCTTCGTGGGCTTAGGTCTTGGCTTGGGAACGACGTCTCCGTCCTCGGTGACAACATGGGACGACTTTTTGGTTGGAGTGATGAGCCGGTGTATATATATACAGATAGGGTGGCCCCCAAAAAGCTGCGTTCGCTCCCTGTCGCGTTAGTCAGCTATCGCGTTAGTCAGCTGTCGCGCTGCTCTTCACACGCACGATGCACCTTCACGTCACCCACTGCTCACTTCAGTTCACCTCGACTCTTCCACCGCTCATGCACTGCTCCCACCTGCTCGCTTGTGTTTCTATTCTTGTGACTTTTGGTGCATACTATCAGCTTAACTTTGTTAAATTCCGACGCCGAAGCTTAATAAGATAAAGAAGAGCTTACTAGTAAGCTGACTTTTGAAAGCTTCAATTTTTAAAATTGAATATGGAATCTATACTATACTCATTTTCTTATTATGTCATATCAAGTCTAATATACTATTTTTATTATTTTTGATTTCCTGTTTTACTATTCATCTATTATCTGGGTTGCCGCCTGTTTGGGTAAGGTGCGTGCACGGGCCCGTCGCCGCTTGAGAGCTGTATATAAAGACCGCGCCTGCCCCGCTACGCGACCCTCTCTCCCTTCAATCCTTTTCCAACACTCCCTCGCTCGGTCATTTGGTCTCGTCATGCGCCGTCGACTCCTTCTACCTAGACCCGCTCAAGATGCCCCCCCTGCATCGGTGAGCGGCTGAGGACGGCAGGTTCTGCCTTGGCGATGCCTTAGACGTCACGACCTGGCCAATTGCGAAAATGCCCCACAATGACACGGCCGGTTTCTGTCTAGCTAGTGCTAGGGCTGGATTGCGTACGGGCAGCTCGGCGGACCCCTTGAGGTGAGCTCCCGTGCGAAAGTGGTGCCATTATGCCTTGGTCTGAGCTACTCTGCGACGAGAAGGGCGGACCACCTGCGAGCGGGGCAGTGACGGATTGGTTGAAGCTCTTGCTCAGAAATCCTACGGACCGAATACGACACCCCCTCCTCGAGAAGCGTCATACAACTACGTCTATCCCTGCATCTACGGCGGCCTGCCTTCTTCTCGATACGTTGATACGAGGCCAGGGAAGATGAGGAGGTGCATGCCGTGTTGCGGAATACGCAGGACGGAGCAGCAGGAGTGGTCGATCCCAGCATGATCTCTCAAATGACGGCGAAGCTGACGGGCGAATGTACGAGAAACGCCACGCAATCGCGGGCAGGCCAGGATCTCTTGACCTCGGATGCTGCAAGATCCGGATCTTAGGCGTCTGCGAGAGTTGCCTGGCCGCGTTTGGGCTCGCAGGAGTTTTTTGGCAGCACAGCCGGTGCTAACGAGTTCCTTGAGAGCAAGCGGCAATGTGGCGATGCCAAGACGCGCAAGGAAATGATCGCATCCTGTTCGAGAGCGGTGGCTGAGCTGGAGTGCAATCTGGAGAACAAAGATGGGAAACAGGGGCATTTTCATGCACTGTACCGTGTCTCGGGGTGTTTGGCTGGGGTGGAGTCATAGGCATCAACGGCATGACAATTGTGAGCGGCAAATGAGGACACCGGCCGAAGTGGAGGACGGCCATATAAACTTCCTGTACTTCCTGCTTTGGAGACTCAGCTCAAGAAAACAGCATTTTGCGGCGTTCGTAAGACGTTCTCTCTATTCATCAACTGAAATCTCTCGCCATGGCTACTGTCGATTTGAGCCGTGTCCACTTTTGGAAGCCCCCTCTTAAGCCCTCATTTCACACGCAGCGCACAGCTCTATATAAGCATCATTGCAGACAACTCCCGAAATCAGTAACTGTCTCTGTCCTACGAAGCAGGCACAGCGCTTAGGCGCCGCGACCGGCCCAGGCCTGCAGTTGCAACGACTCGACGGCATGACTTTGCAACCGAGCCCGAAGGTGACAGAGTTGAGGCTCAAGGTACGTGGTAAGGAGAGCTTCCTAGAAGAGAACCTGTCTAATCTGCTTTGGAGATCGCAGGCTGCACTCAAGATCCCACGGACCCTAACAATAAAGCAGACGACAAGTTGCTGTCCCTCGAAGAGCTGCCGGCTCCGCTCTTGCGGAAAGATATCTCCAGAGTAGAGTGTTAGAGTTCTGAAGGCATCCTCCAACGTCCCGACGAGCCGAGTCTCGACACGAGTACAAGCCGTCTCAACCCAGTACAGTTAGGACTGAATGATAGTATGGGCGATAGCCAAAGCGTTCGGGGTATGCGCATCGACTCCCTATCATCATAGCAAACAGCCTCCTGATTATTTACAGACAGCCCGGTAATTCTCGAAGATGAAGAGTCGGACACCTCCCCGAAAGCCGCTGCCGTTTCCCCTTCGGTCGACGCTGATGCTCATTCCGCTGTCGAACCGAGCGGGCCAATCAGTCCGTCCGGCGACAGATTGTGGTAGAATCTCGACGGCGAACGCTATGTTAACGAGGACATCCGGCTATTTCCTCCGCTAGAGCGAGAGCCCTTCGCTTCTACGTCCACTCATGACTAGCCTCGGTCTCGCTACCACGTCGAGGAGCCCGCGCTCCACGGTCTACCTATTCGGTTAGGCGAGGACGGTGGAGGAGAGAGGGAGGAAAACGTCTCTGAACTTGGAAAGGACGCCCTCCTAGCTTTCGAAGAGCCAGGAAACTTATCGTCGGCGACTGCTCCCAGCTCCCCACGGCCTCACCGTCACTCTACGAAGTCACCGGCCCCTCGAATTGATCAAGAATCTGATCAGACGGAACCGACAAGGCCGGATTAGAGGAGCTGAGACACGCTTCTCTGTTCCGTCCTCCCAATCAGGAGGAGGGAGAGGAGGAGCCGCAAGAGCTGCAGCGACAGGAGGTAGTAGTAAATGCGATAAGCGAGGTAAAGGACGGCGAGCCTAGGCGGGGGGATGGGCAGAGAAGCGGCGGCGTCAGGACAGCAGTGAAGAGGTTGGCAGCGTCCGCCATTCCGCAGCCAGCTGTTCCAGTCACAATACAAACGATGACGAGGACGGGGACGAGGACGATGAAGACCCACGGCCTGCAAAGCGGCGAAAGCGGCCTTCGTAGCCTACCCACAAGGCTCTGACATCTCCTCTCGACCATGACTCAGAGCTTCGTCTCAGCCTGTACAACGCTACGCCACTTTTGGCCACGCAACTTAAGGTTGGCGATGCGCAGCCCCGGGTCGATCCTAGGAGCCTGTCAACTCTGGTTGATGACGAACAGCACCATACTCCACACACTCCTCGCAGTCCTTCTGCTGTACGAGAATTTGTGCCAGTTGCTGAGTATCACGAATGGCCCTTCCAAGGCTTCCTTGAGCGCACAACGATCGGGTACGAGACAACGTACAACCTCGAAGTCCAGTGACCATTTACCTCAGCGCGCCGTAACGTACCGATCTCCACTAAGGTATTCAGCCTACTTCTAGTTAGGAGGCAGCAGCAAAGTCCCACAAGGCTGCCTCGCATTCCAAGGTCCAAGCGGCGGGGCTACAACCTCAGAGAAAACGCGCTGCATGGACGGAGGAAGAGGACGAAAGGTTGTGTAACATGAAGAGGGATGGCTAC
>JAABUK010005511.1_pt1 | contig 19606 bp, 24 predicted proteins | sample 5559141 | NCBI WGS metagenome assembly JAABUK01 (sample SAMN10711869, study PRJNA513367) | rock metagenome | isolation source: Antarctica rocks | place: Antarctica: Victoria Land, Pudding Butte nord | collected 2016-01-03 | reverse complement strand
TCAGATGTTATGCATCAATACTTACGCACCAGGAACAGACACATTTGTGGCAAGCGCATGCACAAGGTGTGCAAAGTAAGTTATAGCTGGTGTGGCCGACGGCTGTGCATGCTGCTTGCCTGATGGACATAGCTCTTATGGCCAAGCAGTGTGACAGATTTGGGCCTGGTGGCCATACCTTTTGCCTGCATGCATGCACATGTTCCAGGCCACCTCTTGCTGGCCTAATGGTGCTATCTATGGTGCTGCACAACCATCTTGTTGATGGCAATTTGAGGCATGCCTTGAAAGACACTGTTCACGCTTTTGTCAGAAGCAAAAAGTACATCTTTAGCATCCATTGTCATGTCTGCTGACCTCCAATGTGTTTTGCAGATTGGCATGGCTGGCTTCGGAGCAGGTCTGACATGGGCTGGTGTCATTGTCACATGGCAATAGCTGTCAGGCCTGGCTCACACATTTCGTTAGTCCAGTAGTATGAGCTAAAACATGTTGATTCATCAGTGCACAGCAGCAAGCATGTGAGAGTGAGTGAGTGGATTTGGGTAGCATGCATATTTTAGTGACAGCATATGTTTTGCAGACAGTGAGCGTTGAATGTCTTCTGAGGTTCTGTTTGTCTTTGTGCTGAAGAGGGTTCTGCACAACATGAGAGTTGAATTATTTGGCCAACTGCTCGAGGGCCCAGCATTACTTAACGAGGCATTGCTGACGTTTGTAAATCGATGAGACACTGAGCGTGCCACGGTGTACCTCGTTTGCTTTCATAGTTCTTTTGCGTCCTATACACTCAAACTGATGCGCACGAAGAGAAGGCTCATTACATGAGCACTCAGACAAAGCTTATTCCAAGGCATGATGGAGCAGACAGCTAATGTACCGTACAATCACTGTAACGAGGTGTTGGACTGCATGAATTCAAAACTTATTGTTATTGACTCAAGACCAACTCTTTCAAGATGTCAATTGGCATCACTTGAAATAAGCACTTGTGCCAATCAGGCAACTACTTGTTGATGGATGCAACTGCCCTGAAGTACAGAAAAGCACGCACAACTCACGGTGCATGGCATGCACAGCGACCCAGGGCATGCAAAAGGTCAACAAGAATTGAACTTGTGGGCATCTGATTCTGGACACGTCCATACTGTTTTTCAGGCCTGTTACTGCCTCAAAATGGCAAAGTCAGGCCTAGCCAGTGTTGCGTTGACGTAGGCTTCGCTGCTGCTGTTCAATGAGAAGATGCGCTGGAAGACATCTTCAAGACTGCTGACATCAACAGTCACATCCTGGTCTCGCAAGAAGGAGCCTCTCACCCACTCATCCTTTGAGAGCACTGCATACACACACAGACAGACTGGTCAGCATGACAGGCCAGGCTTGGATGTAATAGTCAATAATAACAAATTCGATTTCCAGCTCATGATGAGCTAGGCACGTGCAGGGCAAAGCTTGGCTGTGCATAGTACAAGCACAAGAACAAGACAGCTAATGCATAGAGGGTAATTGCACAGACACAAAAGCGCGCACTGTTGACTGGAGACGAGTGTGTGTTTGTTGCGTTTGTGCGGTTACACTCTGTGCATCAACAGTTGTGTTCACAGTTGCTGTCATGGTCTCATTTATGATGCTCAGGAATAGTTGCCCTTATCAAGTGATGCTTGACGCTGAGCGCAACTTGAGAGATTAATACAATAGACAAAGACAACAAACAAGCTACTTGCAGCCTGGCAAGCAATCTTGTGACTTCTAGCCTTTGTGCTGCCGCTGCCTAAAGCTAACAACACAATTGCCAGCAGGCATGCACTTTTGCTTCCTGTATTCCAATGGCTGTCAAACACAGTCGTGCCACAAGCAGCTATAAGCTGCTAGACGCTTGCTAGCTGCAAGCTGCAAGCAGCTGCTACAAGCTTGCTGGCTGCAGATTTGCTAGCTGCAAGCAGCTACAGCTCGCATTTTGACTGCCGGTCAAAAGGAATATGACATGACAGTCAAAAGGGCTCACCATCAGGGTCTCCAAGCTCAGCTTTTTGCGTTTTTATTGCCATCTGCAGTTTTGTGCTTGCTGCATTTTAGTGCTTTTGGCAGTCAAAATGATTTTGACATGACAATCAAGAGGGCTCACCGTCAGGGTCTCCAAGCTCAGCTTGACTCCTGGAACACAGCATGGGGCTGACTATAGACAGCTTGAAGCCAAACTGGAAGTTCTGCACCCTTGCAGGAACTTGGAAGGAATCATCGTGGAATGGGTCGTCAAAGCCACAGGGCACGATCTCCAGGAAGGAAGTGCCCTTGCGCATGAACATGTGGTTGATCAGACCGGCACCGTGACTGCCCACCTGGAGTGCAAGCAAAACAAGAGTCAAGCACAGACATCACAGCTGTCGGCACTGTGGGACACATCATAGTGACAGCAAGATGCAATTGTGCATACCACTCGCAGGTGCTTTTTGGACCATCAGAGTGACTGTCTGGCCATGTCAATCACAGTAACAGTAAGCCAGACATCAATGACAATAATAATATAATAATAATAATGGTAATAATAATAATAACAACAACAACAACAATAACAACAATAATAATGATGATGATGATGTTGACATCTCAGCAACCAATCATCACTGTGCTCATTGATGTGCAGCTTGGTGAACAACAGCTGTGAAACCTTCATGCAGTCAGGCGCTGGGCAGGCCGTCAGCAGTCTGCACATGTGTCAGTGCTTGCAGCAACCAGTCAGCCATCAAGTGGCAACTTCGCCAGGTATGGTTCTGCTAGTGGCATCACTTGAACATGTGTTGCGTCAGGATAGCTCTTTTCCATCCCAAAACGTGTATTTTAGTTCACAAACTTCACCCCTACACTGGAGATCTATACTCAGAAACGCCTGAGGACAGTAGAAACGCAATCCTACATCGTGGAGGTGTTTTAGGACTCACCAGAACATCCACAGTCTGCATCTCAGCCAGAGTCTGGAGGTAGCGGTCGGCATGGTCCAGATTCAGCGGCACACAGCTGACTTCCTTGAAGTGGGAGCCAGCAGGCAGCTGCAGCTTGGTGTTGCACCACTCCAGCAGCTCGTCGTAGTTCTCGATGCGCCGCTTGTGGTGCCGCTCGATGAAGGCCACTTTGAAGGTGCCCTCTGACTTGCTGATGACTGGCAGGTGCTTCCTGTAGTGCTCCACTATCTGCATGCATGCACAGCAAACCCTAGTACTCCACCCCAGTATCTGCCAGTATGCATGCACAGCAAACCCTAGTGCTCCACTATCTGCCAGCATGCATGCACAGCAAACATGTGAGGGATACTGGAAACAATATGAGTTATTTGAAACCAGTATGCGGGACATTGTAATAGTATGAGGGATGTGAAAACAGTATGAGGGGCATTCATACTGTAAAAGTGGCACAGGGAGGAGAAACAGATACAAGCAAGGATGCTGATCCCTGTAGCATCAGGTCTTGCTGAACAGACTCTGCTGAAAGTAGACTGTAAGGGAACATGACCACAGAGGCGTCAGTGAGTCAAAGAGCAACTGAGGCAGGTGATGTGTGTCAGCTGCATAAGTAAGTGCTGTGCTTGGGAGGAACTGCAAAGGCCACAATGTTGCATTGAACTTCACAGCAGCAGAACATGCATTGGCTTCAGCCACACTGCTGCTATGCACTAAATGTTCTTGACAGGGCAGGTGGGTTCATGTGCGCAATCCCTGACTCCCTATGACCACTGCTTGGTTCACAATAGCATGCTGCATGCTTTGGGTCAGCAGCAGCAGCAGCAGCAGCAGCAGCAGCAGCAGCAGCAGCAGCATGAGGCAAAACTGTTCTGTGCACACTATCACCTGCTGCCCAAAGTCACCAAACTTGAGGAAGTGGTGCCAGGCCTGCTTCATCCAGTCAGGCCGCCGGTTCCACAGGCCGTGTGGCTTACACAGCAGAATGGTGTCGTAGCAGCGCGCCCCTGCTCGCTCCCGGGACGACATGTCCTCCAGAGTCTCAACCTGTGTCACAACATGTATGACCATGATCAGCATGGCAAGAGAACAGAGCTTTGCTTTTCAGGCATGTGTGTCCAGGATGCAAGGGCACTGCTTCCTTGTGTTTATTTTTTGGTTTCAATAGTATGTTTGCGGGCCAGTTTGAAAGAAGGCGTGCATGTCAAGAACATCTTTGGAAGAGCAGACATCAAGCTCCAACTACAAAGTGGGAAATGCTTTGAGAGAAGAAGAAATAAGTGATCAATACGCAGACTGTTGCCAATTTTGGGCGGGAACTTTGCCTAGCCAGTACAGCTGATACAGGCGTAGTGTTACATACATGAGCTAGCAGGCCTTTGGCAGAACTGACACACAGGTGCAAGCTGTTGCTCTGAAGCTATGCATGTTGCTTTTAACGGCACTGTATCTGGGAAGGCACAACAGGTGTGCACTCCTATTGACTATCCTGTTTTAACTGCTGCAAAGCTGCACTGACCAGACTTGTGCCTGCTGGACTCTGTACCTAACAGCCATTCTGCTAGAGGTACACCCCACAAAGACAAGTGCATATAATCATCACCTATATAAAAGTGGATTTCTCAGGGTTAGAAACAGATAGATGACAAATATGGAAATCTGTGTCTGAAAAGGATTTCATTCATAATTCACCTTTCCAAAGCATGCTGAGGGGTGACAGAACACCACACCTTATGGTTTGAGAAGGGCTGCAGCTCCCAGTCAATGTACTCAGGCATTCTGTAGCCGTCCAGCACTGGCGTGAACTTGATGTTACGGTCCACAATTCCCTCCTGTAGCATGGCATGCAGAGGTGCTGCACTAGCCAGTGTGAAGTCACCTGCACATCACACATTCCTGGCATCTGTGAAAAGAAAAAAGAGAGAAAAGATTTCACCCTTCGGCTTCAATTTAATGAGAGGAGCTGCACTTGCCAGTGTGAAGTCACCTGCACATCACACATTCCTGGCATCTGTGAAAAGAAAGAGAACAGAAAAAGCTACAACTTTTGGCATCAAATTTATGAGAAGCACAGTATTATACCGGGCTGCCCAGGCCTGGCATCTGAGCAGGCATGAAACCTGGGCCATGCAAGCTTGTGTCAAAACCTGATTTGGCAAAACTTCTGGGCTCACGTAGATGTCTTGCTGCTGCATGTTGCTTGAGGTGGGTGATGTGCAGTTGTAAGATGTGTTGCTGTCAGACGGAGGCACAGATGGACAGATGGACCAGAGAGTGGTGCAGAGGTAACGGCACAGCCAATTTCTGAAAACGTATTCCAGGGCTAGGGGCTACTCAGTTGTCAAGAAGCCTGGCTTGTGATCTGAACAAGCATTGTGAACCAGCAAGCACACATGTCAGGACAACCAGAGCCACCAAATGCACAGCAAGCTATGAAGGCATGTTACTGCATGCATTGCTGCCTGCATTGCTTTCCCCGAGGCAAGTTATTGCATGCATTGCAGCCTGCATTGCTTTCCCCAGGGCAACTGACCTGCATTGAAGGGCCACCAGATGCACAGCAAGCTACAAAGGCACAGAAGTGCATACAGTACAGCATGCATTGCTTTTCTCCCTTAGGAAAAGGCAGCTGACCTGCATTGAAGGGCCACCAAGGCCACCAGATGAGGGGCATGGAGCACTTGTCAAAGACTGGGTCCAGAATGTCAGGGGGGTCCCTGTGGGTGTTTGTCCTGAACATGGGCTGGCGGAAAGGGGTCTTGGTACCCTGCACCCCACCCCACCTTGATTGGCACTTCTGCCTGCTGTTGTGATGCACCTCATGCATCATGCAGTAGTGTATGGTCAGGCTGATGTCTGTGCAAGCCCTGCGCAACTGGTGTGCCCAGTGTACATGCCACTTGCACAGACAGACTGGCACTCGGTGGATACACCTTGAAGCTGAGACAAAGGTACAGTCTGTGCAATACAGTGTGTACAACAGGCTGCTCTCAGCTTTGACTTATGGCCACTGTATGCTGGGTATCATTGCACAGGAGCCGATGGCCCCTCACGGGGTAGGGCCTTAGCCTCAGCAGGAGTTGCTGGCAACCTCGGGGAAGCCTTGTACAATAGGCCTAACACAACAAAATAATAATGCTGGTTATCAAGCTGACCTTCAGATTGTCCATAAAGCCAGGTACGTTGTAGAAAGCTCCTCCTGTGTCAAAAAGCTGGGTCCCTGTGAAGTTCTTTCCAGGCTTGACCTTATCCTGGAAGACTATGAATGTACCCTGCAGACCACAAGTCTTGCTGTCCAAATCCAGCTCTGAGATACACATGCATGCCAAGTCACCACATTGTGAATACACTGAAAGAGTGCAACATCGCGGGGAAGGCTCTAGTTAGACTACTGTGGCTTAGGTGCAAGATACTGGTGTTGCTGCATACTCTGGACGCGTGGTGCAAGCCAAGCCCGTGCAGCAGCACGCCCTGTCTGCATACTGTACGCAAGAACAATGCAAATCTGTCCTGTTCAATGCTGGCTATGCTGCCCACAACACAGCTGTTCAGTCTAGATCAGCACACTTTCAGGTGCTTGCAAAAGCGCTGAGATGCATGCTTGGTGAGCTGTGATCTCCAGGCAGGGGGGGGGGGGGGGGAGAGGGGGGGGGGGGGGGGGGGGAGGGGGGCTGACCTGATCAATGCAGACGTTGCGCTCGGCAAGGCATCCATGCTCCCACAGGGCCCAGTCAACAAAATGTGGCTGCTCACAAGTTTCCTGATTGGCAACTGCAAATGCAACACAAAGAGTGATGATGCACTTCAGTCAGTCTCCAGATAGCCAGTAATCACATGCAAACATGTGTTGCATCTGCAAATCGACATTGCTGTTTGATGCCATGTAATGTGCCAAGCAGTCTGCAGTTTCTTATCAACAAGCTTGAATATTTGAGCTCTGCATCTATAGGTGAGTCATGTATGCAAATTGAGTTCAATTGTAAATACAACTTGCATTACTACAGTCAGTTGTGGTGTGTCATGCATGCATATGGGGGCCTGATGCATGCGTTTCATGCATGCATGCATAGAATGTTTGCAGACTGTACCTACTGCCGCTCGAGGGCTGTTGCTTGTCTTAGTCTGAGCTGACGCTGCAATGCCTCTTCTGGGAAAGGAGGTGCTTGCAGCATATGTCTGTAGTACACTGGTGACCAGGAGCACTGCTGTAAAAAATCTTTCATTGGGATGCCAGCTGCCCAAACTTATGCGCATCTTGTCAGGGACTTGTGCAGGCCTGATACTCCTTTTTTCCGGCCAGAATCTGCTGTGTGGTGACGCTGATCAGCGTAAACGCGAGTGCGAAGTGGTGTTTCACAAGGACGCATATGCTGACCCCGCTAACAGCAGTATGCGTGTGCTGTGCATCTATATATTGGCGGGGACACAGCCTCGGCGCGCTGCAGCAGGCGTGCTGCAACTGCTGTTGACGTATTGCGTGTGGCAATAGAGTTCGCTGCCTGTACGCACAAGAGAAATCTGATCGGACCAGCGCTGCAGTCGTGGCGCTGCACAAGGAGAGCGGGATAAACGCTCACAGCAAGCTTTACCTTGCGCGCGGGCTATGGGAGTAGCTGCGCACAGAAAACTTGTGCAAGAGCGCCGATGGTGGCGCAGCGCACTGGACAAATTGGCGCACGACCGTACTCAGCCGGCTGTCCTCTGATGAAACCTAAAATTATTCGAGATAGACAAACACGCCCAACTCGGCAAAGCGACACAACACCAACCCAACAGCAGTGCTTGGCTGTCAACAGCTCAAAAGACAACGCGCGACCGAATACGATGTGATCTTCTGGACCGCTGGTGGCACTCCGAGTCCTTGGTATTCACAGAAGCGGCAAACACGAACAAACCCGTTACGGAAATTCCGAGATGCCACCTGTCGGCATCTAAATGGAAGCTATTGTTCAATGCCTATACCTGTGAAAGAAACGTATTTAAAACACAGTGTACCTCCTGAACATCTTCTGCAGCAGCAATCCAAATCCTGACAATGCTGATCAGGATCCATATGGGGAGTTCTATAGTACGTAGAGCACTTCAGTGTAGCCTGATGGACTTTGCTTCTGAGTCTGACTCTCTAGGTCTGCTTGCTGCTGAAGTTAGCATGAAGGCATAACCCTCCACATGTGTGCACAGCATTCCTCAGAACACCAACAATGGCCCCAAGATAGCTTGTTGTGCTGATGCACAGGGCATTTTCGAGGCTTCTGCAGCATGTGCTATGCTTGTGCTGAATATCATTGCCGGATGACCTTCTTGATGTCTATCTCATCTGGCTCCAGAACCTGCACCAACAACGCAATTTCAACAAGTCTGCTTGTGCTGCACCAGGCTTTGTGTGCACTTGTGGTGGCATGTCATTCCTGTGCATGTGATCAAACAGACATCTGTGCTTGTGAGCAGACAATTGTTGAACAAAGCCCAGCAAGATCATCAACAACACAACAAACAACACAGCAAGCAGATCTGGCAGCAGCCTACCCTGTCGATGATGCCATACTTGACAGCCTCATATGGATCAAAGTACTTTGGTCTGCTGATGGTCTTCTCTATCTCCTCTGGCTCATGGTCTGTGTGCTCGCCAAGTAATCTCACCTGAAAGCCGCAACCCACAATCAGGCCAATCTCAAAGCATACACATATGCCTTCAATTGTCAGTCAAGGTTGGCATCAGGATGCTTGCACATTGTGTGCAGCATGTACCTCCTGCCACAGTTGCAGAAAGCAGACCGCAACATGCAACTTGTACCAACGATGTGAAAACATGACAATCACAATGTTCTAAGCTGCATCAGGTGTGTGGGCAAGTGATGCGTCCGCTTACAATCTCGTTCTTGGTCTTGCGGATTTCATTCCTGTAGATGTCAATGTCTGAAGCTTGCATTTGGGTAAACCTCTGCATAGGTTGCCGTAGCATGATGCTGGCAGATGGCAAAGACCCTCTCTGGCCCTGCACCCATACCATTACGTTCAAATGCTCTAGCAGAAACACTACATGAGCACAACATATTCCCCATATGTATGCACTGAGCAAGACTTTGTCTGCACCATAGCAGCAAAATGTGAGCAATTGTTTGCAGCCAGTATCATCATCATGCAACAGCTGAGGAATTACAGCAGCATCTCCCCACACTTTGTATACTAGCTACATACGCAGGACACAAGGGCTGTCTTACATACACATATCAAGGGTCACGCTAAAATATAGCAGTGAACAACACATTTGTGAAACCATAAGTTGACAGCAGGTTTGACATACCTTTTCGCCTGCAGCTAGTAGCATGGCAGACTCCCCAAATGCTGTGCCAACACAAAGAGTCCTGACAGAAGGCTTGATGTACTTCATCGTGTCGTATATCGCAAATGCTTCTGACTCATAGCCAAGCTTCTCTCCTCCTTTCTGCAAATGCGATCAGCAGCATAACACCTGGGCTCTTTGTGCAAAGTACGAAAAAGCTTGGGCCGAATATTGCCTTGAAATTTGTACGGCAAGAACTTCAACCTACAGCCTGACCACTAAACAGGGCAGGGGTGCTGCATTCTGCATGCAGTGCAACAAGGACTGATCAGAGAAGAACTTACAGTGACACCAGCTGAGTTGATGTACATATAGACAGGCCGGCTTGGGTTGTCATACTGTAGATAAAGTAGCTCAGCTAGGATCAGTTCTGTTACTGCAGGGACAAGTGACATGCCCTGCAACACAAGCTTGTCATTGCTGTGCCATTGACCTGTAAGGCAAGCAAACACAGCAACTGTCGCTTGATAGCTTTCTTACCAAATATACAATTCTTTCCTTGAAGAGATATGACGGCAAGTCAGGCGGTGTTTGCTCTGTGGCATCGCCTTGCAACTGGGGTATAACCTGCATGACCGGTCGAACAGCAAAGTCATGTAAAATTCATGTAAAGGCTTGTCTGTGTTAATGCTTGAAGGGCAAGCAGGTAAGCTGTCAACATGATAGCCTGACGCTTACAGCTTGCACGTCCAGCCGTTTGGTCGCCCTGCAGTTGATGTCTTGCCTGCGGCTGCGCTGCAACAGATGAATGGCGTGCGATCCGCAGCTGAAACTGCTGTTTACTGTTGCTGTTTTTTTTCCAGCGCGCAAGCAACGAGGAGTAGCAGAGGCAAATTTAGCACAATGCGGTCGAGCTTTGGGTGCCTGGCAGAACGCTGATGCCTGCATGTTCAGCACACAGTACGCTAACACACCAGGTCAGGTCTGTGCTTTAGTCGATCAACACTTACACGTAGTTTTGGCTGTTATTGATCACCCAGAGTCCAGAGCCTGATCAGACGCCCGTACAAGTCACAAGTGGCCACCGCTCCACTGGCGTTTAGAATACTTTGTTGGCTCGAAACGTTGACCAAACTCACTTATTGCCGGAATTAGAATTCGCAGGTAGCGAAGAGGCGCAGGTATTGCACTGTATTCGCACAGCATGGAAAAACATGACAGCAAGGCTACATAAACAGGAGTGGCACGGCTTCATTTATTCCTGCAAAGTCTATTAGTAGCCTACCGGTATTTATATTATTTGCGCTGTCCTAGCACTGCGCTTAGGTACTTGGCACAAGCAAGCACATGAACACGCTCAAACCGCACTCACGCCACGGCAGACATCTGCACATCAAACCAAGAACGACTAGATCTTGCTTGATCATACTGTGTCCACAATGCCGCAAACTTATGATGCAGGTAGACAGCTGGCTTGTGATCCAATGACCCTTTATATCCCTGCACGTGGGTTGCAACTTCCTCCTGGTCCAGCTCTGATGCCAGATACCTGGTCCTCAAATGCACACTGATGGTATGCTGCAATTGATCTTCACATTCATCACTGCATTCTCCTTGCAAAGCAGACTCCAATCTGCACATACACATGTATGTTTTATGATTCCATGCATACGTGTCTGCTCACATGCTGCTCACTTGAAGGTGTTTTTCATTAAAGTCAATGCATGCACTTTTCATGACTGATCTGTACACTGCTGTAGAGTAATGAGACAGAAACGAAACGGCTCGCTGGAATGACAGTGACATTGTGCAGGCCTTGTCACTGCATTATCAGTTGGACTTTTGCCATAGCAATGCAAGTGCAAGGGATGTGAGGAGCAGCCAAAAGCACTATCACATATGACCAGGAGCAAATCAAAGCATAACTGCATGAACAAAGAGCCTTGTCTGAGGCAGATGTGAGTGCATGCCTGTCAAGGATGCCCAAAGGGTCGTTGCCATTGTCCCCAGTATTCTCGTCCTCTGCACCCTTCACTTGCAACCCATTCCAGCCAGGATCAAACAGCCGTATGGTTGGACGGAAATAGCCATACCTGCGTCACAAGACTTTCAGGCCAAAGAGGCGTAACACAGGGTGAATATACGGTCATCACTACTGACAGCTAAATACAGCCAGCCAAGAGCTTGCTATCTTAGGGACATGTCAATTTTTTGCTGCTATAAGTGCCATGTTTGCACAAGTCAAGCTTGATGTCCATATCACTGGGGCTGCCAGAAACTGCTGGTCACTGTCAGCAACAAGGTGCACATTGACTGTGCATGTGTGACATGAGATGAAAACTCAGCTGAGGCATGTTGCTGTGGGTACATGCATGATAGTGTCTTCAGTACACTCAGGAATACTATGACACACAACAGGTCTGTGGAGAGTACAATGGGCTTGAAAGCCTCAGGTGGAGCATAGCATTGGACATTTGACAGTAAGTGTATAGGCTCCAAATGCAGCAAGTCAAGCCAGAGTCAAACAGAGGTTTTCAGCAACGCAAAGGAGGTAGGGGTTACCCAGGGTCTGTGGGGATGATGCTCAACACGTTATGCAAAGCACCCATTAGCATTGAATCTGCAGACAGCCCAACACGTGATCAGCACATCTTGGTCAGGATTGACTTGCTCCTGGTTTGTAAGTGAAACATGGGAGTTTCACAATCTTCATGCATGGCAGTTATGATCCAGGAAGATGCTACTATCAATGCCATACACTTCCTGTATTGCGCCATGTACTTACTGTAGCAGCTGATGTAGCAAGCAGTATGCATTCAATTCAGCTGCTGTGCACATTTGCTGTTGCATAGGTTTTTCCAGGCCCACCATCTTCTTTTTATCCATCGATCAAAGAATCAATGCATCAATCAAGCAATCAATCAATCCACCAACCAAGCAACCAAGCAACCAAGCAACCAATCAATCAATCAATCAATCAATCAATCAATCAACCAACCAACCAACCAACCAACCAAAACAATCAGTCAATCACGCAATCAATCGATCAATTTTGAGTGTGCAGAGAAGCAGCAGCACTGTCCATATGAGCATACGCAAGTGCAGTACCTCCTGATGAGATGTGCCCCAGTGACCAGATCCAGTTAACCACATCATCATAGTGCCCAGGCTGAACAGGGCAGAGCTCATCAGCATTCCTGCTCCTGCACAGTCACCACATGCAGACGTCGAGTAGACCCTCCCTGTTTGCCATAATTGTCAGTGGAAGAGACGCTCATGTCACTGTTGCAGCCTGCACACTTTGAGGTTTGTAACTTAAAAGATATGTTACGTCCTCAAACCGCCTGGACGTACAAAACAGAATGCACTGCTGTACCACCAATGTTGTGCCAGTATAACTCAAAATATGTTGCACAACTAATTACAGTTGACAGCACTCAGTGCCGTCTCCATTTCTGCATGCACAAAACAATAGGCTACAAATGCACCCGTGATCAGGACCCAAAGGCATGCATCACTCTTAAACAAAGTGCAGATTTTGGTGTGAGCTATCACAATTCAGCAGATACAAGCAACAGAGAGGACCCGCCTGCTGCTGATTTACCTATGCCCTGGCTGTCATGTCCTGAATAGTCATTTGCACGCATTGAGGGTACACAAGCAGTACAGATGAATGGCAATTGTGCAGAGTAGACACTGACCTCCATGCCCAAAGTACCAATAGCCAGGAGTGTTGCTGTTCCAGTTGCACCCCTGCCCAAAGTTGCCCATCCTGTCAGCCTTACACAAAGTTTGTGTGTTGCATGGGCACCCCTACAGCACAACGACAATATCTCAGCACAATACCGGTAATGTCAACATGTAGCTTAGGCAGGAACTTGAGAATGACTGGCTGCTGTAGTGCGGCCTGCAGTAACTCGCCAATGCACTGCATGGTGTCTTGTTAGATGCTGAATGCAGGCGCACCAACCCTGGGGGCGATGTACTGGTAGGATGGATTCTCAAAGGTGTCCTCTGCAGGATCTGAGTAGTTGCAGGGCAAACATCGTGGCGCTGCTCTGTTGGCATGCACATACAGCTCTGGCCCTCCTGCTCCTGCCAAACAGCATAGCAGCAATGGGACAGCAGACACAGTTCACTCACACTAAACTATGCAGTTGGCACCATCTGTATGGGCAGCAGAACACAAGTATGACAGCGTATGCAAGTAGCCATCTCTCCAACCCCTGCTGGACAGCACGTCAGGGTGGTAAAGGGCTCAGCAGCATTGTTGTTCATGAACGACTGCATGACAAAGGCAAATCCCTGATGCATCTTACTGGCCCCACAGCAGTTGTCCAGTCCTGTTGATGGCACGACACAATGTGACATCCCTAGGCAGACAAGTGCATTACATGCATTGGCTGGACCCCTGGTCAAGTCTCATCATCAGACTTCTGTCATAAAACGTTAGCTGAGTGCAATCACAGTCAATCAATTGGTAAAGGCAGCTCACCAGGTGGTTGAGGGTACCAAAGATGGTCTGTCATGAAGTATGGGATTGTTGGGTCCAGATGTGGCAGCAAATGCAGCACATTGTCTATCAAGAAAACTGTGTCATCATCTCCAAATAGCATCCATTTGAAGTTATTTGGGCCAATGGTCATGTTGGCAAGGAAGGGGGCGACAGTTGCTCTGAGGTCACCAGCCTTGTGCCATTTGGCATCTGACACAACTTGATCTGGGCACACGCCATACACTTCGTTGAATTTGGTGACACCTTCCTGAGCAGTGCAGCAAAAGACTTGTATGAGCGACCATGTTTGCTGTCATGCCTGCTAGCAAACATGGAAGAACACAATGATGAATGAGCTTGAGTTAATATATTGGCATGCGAGTTATGCCAATGCAGCTGCATCTTGATCAGACAGCTTCACTCAAATTGCAACTCATACGTATTTATCCACTTCCACATTGCTGAGCAGTGTTGCTTTAGTATCAGGCATTGCTATGAAGCAGACAGCCGTCATGTTCAAATGCTACATACTTGTCTGCCTAGGGATGTCACATTGTGGCATGCCATCAAGAGGATTGCACAGCTGCTGTGGATTCAGTAAGATGCACTGGAAAATTGCCCATTTGTACCTTGAATACAGCTGGAGCAGTAGCTAAGTCAATCTCCTGTTCAAAAGCTACATAGGTGCGCACGCCTTGCCTCCAGCCTCTGCTGGCTGTCACCATGGGCATACGGTCTATGCTTGAAGGCATGACAATCAAAAGATCACCCCTGTCTGCTTTTGGTGGGTGCTGCACGACATCAGCAGACCGTGACTCACTTTTGATGGTCACACTTTGGGTGGGTTTGGTGCTTGCTATATCAGCCAGCTTGATGGAGTGCAAATCAGCAAGCTTGCCAGCTTGGGCATGATACTCTTGGCCAAGACTGTCTCGATCAAGAAGGGCAGCTGATTGATCTTTTGCTGTCATGCTTGGCAGACTTGAGGCATCAAGGGTATTATTGCGGTGCATTTTGCTGCCAGTCAGCAGGCCATGCTGTGGCTGCAGGTCTGTAGAGGCACTGTCATTGGTGTGTCTGTGGGCAGGCAATGCAGGAATGTCTGAGCTTCTGCTCCTGTCAGCTGCATCAGGACTGAGCTTGTGATCAGTTCCAGTGCTGAGTGACTTGTCCACAACAGGGCTTGCAGCTGAGCCATGAATGCCCTGCAGGACAGCTGCACAATTGAGATCATCACGTCTCTGCTGGTGCTGCTCATGTCGCGGATCAGCAACACTGGTGCAGCATTAGGGCAAGACAGACATTGCAAACATGCTGATCACTGAACGAGCCCGAGGACCGGTCGTGCTGATTCACTGCCGAAGAAGCTGCATAGACCGTGAGGCACGCTGTGCATCAGCAGAAATGGACGAAGCTCACTTTATCAGCAATGCCCTGTGGGTCCAAGTCTGCCTGTGCGATCCGCGCTCTGCAAAACCAAAGGTTACACCAACAGTCATCAACAATCAAGACAGTAACAGGTCAACATGGAAATTGAAAGCCAGCAACGATGTCGTGCCTCGACAACATTGACAAATGATTGGCTCGCCACGGCAGCGGCAGACGCGTTGATCTGCTCGTTTGGGTCAGCCACAACAGGACAAACAACGACACAGCTGCCATGATCAAATATAACTGCGTTCTAGACTGTTTGAGAAAGCTCCAGCTACGTGGGAGCATCCGCGGATGCTATCTATACAAGTCCTTGACCAACGTCGCCAACACCACCTTCCTTGGACAAAGTGATTTGTCCAGATACGTTCCTGAAACAGTGCTTCCGTGCGACGCGTTATGCCGCTGATGAATGCTGCCACTTCTTTCATGTGGGCACAGCATACCTTGTGCAATGAGGCGCTCGAGCGCTTACATTGCTTGCTTTCGATGTTTTGCTGCCAAAAATTGGCCTGACGCCCAGCGTACCGTATCGGTAATATGATGCATGTGGACCACATGATGTGGTCGCGATGTTGTTTCGCAGCAGTGCAATGCAATGAGGCGGTGATCACCAGAAGTGGCTACACGCACACTTTCTCGTGTTGTTGCAAGCTGCAGGTGTGCTTCATCTATTCTGGGGTTAGGTGCAGCATCAAACAGCATTGGCACAAAGCCTGGGGCCATTATGGCATGATCTGATGGGGCCTTGCAGACCCATGCTAGCAGGACTATCAGCTGCTGCGTATTGCGCTCAAGTCGTCAGATGTGTATCTTTGCTGTCCGAGAATCAGACACCATTACTTTCATGCGAACCCACGTCCATCAGAAACTTCCACCGTGCCAAGGAGGTCAGCTTCAGCCCTTCATCCATTACACCTCATCGTGACTAATAATCAAACGAATAGCTTGTAATTTGTCTGAGTCGAATGCCGCCAGATGTCCGCATCTTGGCGCGCTAGTCATCATACATCGCAAAATTCTTGGCAGGATCAAAAGTGACAGCAGCGCCCTTGGCAACGATGCAGAGGCACTGTTGTTGCTGTCGGTCTGGAACAAACAGCTGTTTTGGTTGAAGTTTGCGCTGTCTCTCGAAAGTTCAACTACAGGCACTTAGGCACTTAGGCACTTTGTTCAAAGTGAAGATTTGCCGACGCTGTCCCTGCCAGCGGTGCAGCGCACAGCCGCCAGCAGCGCCTTTGCCGTGCAGGCATGCGCTTGCGTCAGACGCTGAGCCACAATTTTGGTCTCGTTCTGCTGCTGTTCTCCGTGGTCGACATCGGCAGTGTCAGCGCCTCTTGGGGCGGAGACTGGGGCAAATCGCAAGAATCTCAGCTTGCCTTTGAAGACTTTCACAGCAAGAACCGATCGAATCGCAGGTAGGCCCATGCGGAACGTCGCACACTGAAGCTCGCCATGTTCAAAACAGCTCTGCAGCATCTAGGCAGCAAAGTTCCCGTGGAAGCGTCATTCTGCATGTAACAGCTCTGACGAAAGCTCAGACCGTTTTTGCGCCTGACTGCTGCAAAGTGTGACCACAGTGAGGCTTTCAAGTATACCAAAGATGATTTATTGATAGCTATACCTGGACAGACAGAGAGGCTTTCTCTGGTAGAAGCTAGCAGACCATGGCGGCGTGGCGTCAACACATTTGTTGCACTAGAGAAGCCCCTGACAGAAGACAGTGCCCCAGAGGGTTTCTTGGTATGAAAAATCTTCCAAGCGCCTCTACCTGCTGCACCGCTTGCTGCTCTTCATGGGATGCCACAGCACTGCAATCTGCCATGGAAGGAGAAGTGTTGCAAGTCATGTGCAGTCAAGCTGCCTGCTTAATGTTGCAGAGCAAGACTGCAGAACACAAAGAGCACTTTGGCACATACCAGGACCCTCGGTCAAAAAATGAATGGGAGAAGGCTGGCGATTTGCGGTATGGTCACCACACCCATTTCGCTTTGTACTGGTCTGTGTTTTGCAGCAGGTTCATCACTTCAGAACAAGCGTTTCCCAGATCCAGATGCATTTGAACCTCACCTGATCATGCTGTCACTGCAGGGCCTCTATTGCACCTTTTTTGGCTGCTAAAGAGATGGGTTTAGACTCATTTAAATGGGTTTTGTATGGGGATGACGACACAGTCTTCTTTGTTGATGGGGCACTGGACATGCTGGAAAATCTTGACTACAACATGCCGTACCTACTGTCAGATGACGTGTGGTTTGTTGAGGATGATGGTAAGCATGGCTTTCTGCTTGCACATATAGAATGCATGCATCCTACCCCTTGCACTCTGCATGCAATCTGATTTAGGCTGTCTTGTTACGGCAGACTTATGCTGTTCATCTAGGTGTGTTTTGTGGACTTAGCTCATCATGAATTTTGTGCATGAAGGAGTCTCTGCAAGAACACACTGCTCAAGCTGCATATACTCGAGTCTTGCTGATTGTCACTGCCTGTACACCAATCATCTACAACTACTTGTGACACTTCAACGGGATCAGTCCACGCCTTGACCTGTTTTGTTTCTGCAGCTCAAGGCAAGCAGATCAACACCCACCCCAACAGGCGAGCACCCAGATGCCTGCCTTGCGGCTACCATGATGAGATTGCAGACACTGGGTACATACCATGGGGGTCTTTCAAGGCCCCTGAGGGCTGCCCTTGCACCTATGAAACCATCTGCAAGGCTCCAGGCAATGAGGGGTATTTTGGGCAGAACTGTGAATGGCTGAAAGTGCATCCAGGACTGTGGTACTTCATTCATGGAGGTAAGCTCTTGGCATGAATGTCACAGCGGGGTTTTGTAAAGGCTGATTGACACACAGGGATGTAGGCACAATGCCACAAGCCACTTGTCTGTATGCTTTCTTGCATATACTATGTAAACGGCAAGATATTGGCATCACACAGGTTTCAGCTTGTGGACTGAGGCGCTGTGCAGTCTGCTAACTTGAAAACCGCTTGCTTTGATAGTACTCAGTGAACCTTTACGGTCATTGCAGATTTTGAAACTGACGCCAGCTGCAATGCCATTGGTAGTTGTGAAGTTGACTGCTATGGGTGTGGCATCCCCAAGCATTAGGCGCCATCCCAATAAAAGCATGCTGACAGGTGGTCTTGCAGCTGGCTTACCTCAACAGCTTCATGTGTGGCTGCTGATATGAGATCTAAGCTTGATCCGTTGTTTGTGAATGTGGCCAGGGTTTGATGCATGTTCACGTGAACAAAGGTGTTTATAACCTTCAGGTGCTGGAGCTATCATGAGCTTAGGCCTGTTTCGCCTGATCAGTTGGGACCGAGTGGACGGCTACTTCATGCGTGGATCTTTTGCCTCTGGAGGTGACAGTCACCTCAGTGCATGAGGGCAGATGACCTGTTACATGGCCAAGCCGAAATTGCTCTTGATGTGCTTGATGGTTGCAGTAAACAGTGCACCACTTCTGCTGTCATGCCATGCCACAAGCCTTTGCACAATTCAATGCAGTGTTCTGACCTGTTAGTCATGCTCCATGACCTGCTGTCAAAGCAAAGCTTGTGTGTTGCAGACTTGCCATATGGCCTCTGCCATGTTGTCATTTGGCCTGCATTTAGCCATTTGGCACAGCCATTTTACTGTGCTGTTGCAGACTCTATGCTGACTGTGGCCATCTATGAGATGACAGGCATCCTGCCCACAGATCCTGGGTATGGGTACTACAGAGACCATGTGCAGATGTTTGATCCTGGCTGGAAAGGCTACCAAACAAAGGGCCCGGAAGACTGGAACTTTGATGTCTTTGACAAGGGCAATGACCCCGAGGGTGTCCTACAGAGGTGTGTGCAGCTATCACACTCTCAACATGACTGGCCTGTCACTCTTGGTTGACTCGGTGCGTTTCAATCATAAGAGCTGTGGCTACCGCAGACACTTGCTTCAGGAACGCTGAGCACTTCATGCTGCATGACTGGCATAGTACAAAGCAGGTCCTGATTGCATCAGCAGCTCAAACAATCAAGCTGCTGTTTGGTAGCTGGGATGAGAGAAGTGCTCATCATCATCTTGATGACTGATTTGCCTGACAATGGCTTTGTCCCAGCTGTGCCAGCAGAAATCATTTCTGGTATGTGGAGATGCCAATGAGGTGCTGTGTTTTTGTAGGTTGCAGACAGCTGTGCATGGTGGTGACTGCGACAGTGAGTGTGATGATCAGCTGCAGCATCTGGTCAGTGTACATATCAGATCACGGTACTCTCAAGAGTATGCTGTGAACGCAAACGATACTGACTTCCGACATGTTGGCCCAGAACACCACAGACCAGCATCCTACATGCACTTTGCGCTTGACAAATGGTACATGAAGTTCCGCAAGGCAAGAGGTCTTGCTGCTTACTAAGATGGATTCTTTACATATGTGCCTTTTACCTCCT
>JAABUK010005510.1_pt1 | contig 19616 bp, 23 predicted proteins | sample 5559141 | NCBI WGS metagenome assembly JAABUK01 (sample SAMN10711869, study PRJNA513367) | rock metagenome | isolation source: Antarctica rocks | place: Antarctica: Victoria Land, Pudding Butte nord | collected 2016-01-03 | reverse complement strand
ACTCTATACTTGTAGACGTCGAAGAAAGTAACAAAAGTAGTTAAATTCTCGCTTTCTGAACTCATTCGCAGTTTATTGAACGCAGCGATAATGTTGAGTCGAGTCAGATACTTACTGCCTTGAATTCAAGCTAGTACTTCGTCTATCAAGAGTATTGAATAACGATTTCTTTTGATCAGAGCATTTAGTTTTTGATAGTTTACACAAAAGTGAAGACTATCATCTTTCTTTTCAACAAATAGTATTGACGAAGCGAAGAAAGCTTTGCTGAGTGTAATAAACTTCTTCTTCAAGTTCTCTTCTAGGTACTTCTTGACCTTCTGCAACTTGTGACTCAACATGAGATACAATCGACTTCTAGAAGATTGACTCTCACCTTCTAATTCAATCTTATGATCGTATGATCGATGCAAGGGCAACTGCGTTGCCTTTTCTCTATCAAAAACATTCAGAAAGTCGTGATAAACTATTGAAAGCTTCTTCTTCAGTTCATCTAATGACATGACAGAAGTCATTTCATTCAGTTTCGCAAAACCTTCGACTGAGCTAAGCGCTTTGTTGATTTCACTAATGATCAAGAAGAAGATCTTGATCTTCTTATTCTTGACTAGAGTTCAATACACAGCGACTTCGATCATGACAATATTAACGAGTCTCTTTTTCTCAGTTGGCTGAAAGAGACGAAGTTGATCGAGATCAACTTGAGTGCTTTGCTTTGCTATGAGAGCAGATTCAATGAATCTATTTACTGATTTCTGGTTCGAAGATCTCTTCAAGATGATCGTTGATGTAACAATCGAGTTCAAGTTCTTTCGTTTCATTTCACAAGTCTCGTTTGACTCAGGTCTGTGAAATGCTGATTGACTGCTTGCTTTCGAAACAACAGATTTTGATGTTCGAATCTTCAATGATGATATTAATCAATCATTTGCAGAATCTATCAAAATTTAATTTCTTTTCAACCAGAGATTTTCAATGATTATCTTGTGCTGATCTAGATGAGTTATCAATAGAAGCATCATTTCATTCTTGTGTTCTTGAATCATGATCAATGTATACAGAGCATATGTAATCAACTTTTGATCAGAGATTTCATCATACAATCAAATCAACTTTGATTTTGACAGCGATATTGACTGAATATCAAAGCGTTCACATAGCTCTGACATCAAAGATTCATCAATGAAAGTCATGTCAGTGACTTCAGTATTTATTAGAGCGAAGAACCTGAATATCTTTTCTAAACTATTCAAGATGACGTCAACAGTGAACGACTTGAAATCAAATGAATCATCAGGCATGCTGATGAAACAGAATATGAGTATATCGCTCTCAGTCACTACTTTGACGAAGACAGATTGTTTTTTGAATTCGCAGCGATCTTGTGCACTTGAGTCGTCTCAAAACAGTCATATGCTCTATGTTCTGACTTCTTGCATTTGAAGCAGAGTTCTTTCTTAAACAACTCTTTCTGAATAGAGTTGAGATTCGATCTTCTGAGTTTCTTTCACGCAGAGACTGATGACGTAGGTCGAGCAGACGAAGTGCTAGCGACAGAGCGAGCAGCTGAGGTCGCTGAGACTTTGACGATCAATCGAACGTTCAATTCAGTCAATCTAACATCGACTTGCATGCAGATGTCGACAAACTCGTTCAAATTCGTGATTCATTCATTGAGTGTTGCTCGTTGAAGGTCTGAGCTGATCTTATGCTGAAGATCATCTAGTAAAGTCTCGTTATTGTACTCTAGTTCTGCGCTGAATCTTTGAAATTTCATTCAAAATTCATGAAAGAAGATCTTGTTCTGATACAGCTTCAAGTACTGTCGTTGAGTCGTGTGACGACGATTGAGATCATCGTACATCTTATCAATGATCAATAGTACTTCTTCGACTTCTAGAAACGAGTTCAAGAAGATATCTTGCATGCGAGAAGCTATGTGCTTGATCGCAGCTTCACTGACTCGACTTTCGATGTAGACAATCTTCAACTCTTCGATAGAAAAGTGATTCTTGTTTGCCTTCAGCTTATTTCGCATTCATGATAATCAATTGTCTACATTCTGCAATGAATCTTCAAACAGTGAAGAGTTCAATAATTTGATCGATTTCGAGAAATGATCTTCAGAAATCAAAGTGCTTTGTCGACTTGATGCAGTTTCTAGATGATGTATAATCACGTTCTTGTCTCTCATCTCTTTCTGCAGACGCGTCTGCGCAGCTTTCAACGTGATGTTTGTCTTGTTGACATCTTCTAACATCTGAATCATGTCATTGTGAGTCTTGATTTCGATGTCGTGCTGTTGACATATGTACTTGATAAAGACAATGATGTCATCTGCTTCATGAGCGCTTATTCAAGCATTCAGTTCAGTGCTGATGCTGATCTTGATCATTTCGTGATCAAAGAGCAACGTGTTCATGTTCTCTTCTTCTGTATCTGATGACGCATTCGTGTCTTCTTCTTCTGATGCTGTTCAATTCTGTGGTAAAAGTGATTCTCTTCTAACATTTCGAAAGTCATAGTGAGCAATGCTCACTGATTCTGATTCTGTGCTTCTAGTCATGATATGAGTAGAAAATTGCTGGTCGAGATTTCGATGTTACTCTATCGAACTTTCTGAGTTCAAGTACTGCTGAAATTTCTGGTTTCTGATGACGAGCTCAATAAAGAGTTAGTCAAGAGCAACGCGTTCGTGTTCTTCAATTCTGATTCTATCGAAATTTCTGGTTTTGAATCAAGATTCTTCTTTAGAAATTTCTGGTTTCTATCAAGCTTTCTGAGCTTGAGTTCTGATTCTGCTGTTGAAATTTCTGATTTCGACTTTTGATTTGAGTTGTGTAGCTTGTTTTTATATTGTCTACACGTTGATAGCAAGATTAATAAGCTTTGAACTAATGTTATGAGTTTGCATAGAGCAAATCATATGAGTGTATTCTAACTAGAAGTTCAAAGCTGAAGAAGAAAGAAGATGCAACACGTCGTGAGTTTTACTCACGAAGGCACGCTAGGTCGCTAGCGTGTCAACATCAGTTCTATACTAGTCTATGATAGTCTGACATGATCTATGTTAGGCTAACTCGAAGTGCATGATCGCAACAGTACTGTTGAATCATTGTTCTGCAATCAATTAATCTTTAAAGATCTTTGATTCTTAATCAAGTGAGCATCTATCATGATAATTGTCACCTCATATTCTTTAGATTCAAACTCTTTAAAGCAACGTCAGAAGTCATCTCAATTCAGATATATTATACGCTCAATTATCGACTGTCATTGTGCTTTTTATATTCTTTCAAATTGACTGATAAGACTGATGAACTTCGTGTGTGTGAGTTCATGATTTCAAATGATCAATGTTCTGAAATCATTCATCAACAAAGACGAGTGACATGACAAAGTAAATGTTTTCGAAACGATATTAACGTCATTCTGAAGAAAGAAAGAAGCGAAGTGCACTCATTTATTGTTCAAACTTTGTTGATACTCTGAAACGTCAAAAGCTGCGCATTTATTATTATAACTGTCGAGAAAATAGAGTGACTAACTCACTGTGAATCAACTTCATTATAGTGTGAACGACATGAATATTTGACTGACGATTGAACGTGAGAATCGATCGAGAGCTCTCTATTTATCTATTTATTTTCAAATAATGTGATCATTTCTGAATCATCTTCTCGTTTCATGCCTGTCAATCTTTGATTAGCAGTCGTCAGAAAAAGCTTAGATCACACGTGATACTATGTCTTTAGATGCAAATCATCTAAGCATGTTCATCATTCTATTATTGACAGTCGCAATAGATTCTTCTCGCTATGCTTTCGCTCAGTCTCTAGCGTTTCTGAATACGTCTGTTTTCTTTCGCCGTCAAAGTTCTGCCTTCTAACTAGAAATAACGAATGATCATATGACAGTCAGGTCAGGTCAGATGTTTTTCGTCATGCTGACGTCAGATGTTTCTACTTGACAGTCAATAAGACAGCTTATATATATATTACTAAGACTTTTGACCAATCAGAGCTCAGAAATTGACTATTGAGCTGAGCGTTCTAAAAATTTCGAAGTCGCAGACGTCTGAGAACTCGAAGAAAACAGAGAAAACAGAGCTATTTATAGTGTAATTTCCGTCTCTTCTTCGTCTTTTTCTCAAGCTTTCAACATCGAACTTTGTTTCTTCAATCACTGATCTTCTATCTCTATGAGCTTCTTTTCAGTATGTAGACATTGTTTGAACTATCTTTCGTAGTGTATGCTCGTGACATTTCACTACTCTTTCTCTTCTTTCTGAAATGATTGACTCGATAAACGCGACGTGTACAGCTGAATCAGATAGCATAGTGCTTATATAGAGTAGAAATAATAGTCAATAGAGATGATGATTGATGTAGAAAGATTGAGAAAAGAAAGAATTCAACGAAAATTGCAAGATGTTTTATTGAAACTGACTAGTCTATATCTTGAAAGAATTAGCGCAAAACTCGATCTGACTAGACTGCTGTCATGTTATTTGTCAGGTCAGATTCATGTCACGACTTAACATCATATGACTTGTCATATCATCAAAATGATGATCATTATCAATATCTACTTCTAACAGAGTCATATGATCGTTGAAGCTGTTGAGCATTAATGCAATACCTTAATTAGAAACGACTATACTCGTATAAATGAGATTCTTGCGCAAACGAGATTTTCGCGCACGCTAGTACAGAATAGGTAAAGCGAATTTTTATTTTTTTTATTTTTTTTATTTTCAGATGCTTCATCATTTTGAACGTCAATCACATCATCATGAAGAAGCATTTGAAGTCAATCAGGCAAAAGCGTCTTCAATTAGCTATTACAATCTATCAAAACAATGTATTCAAGCTTTCACTTTGAAAGATTGCTCATCAGCATGACATCGCAAAATTTACACTTCAAGAGCGTATCAATGATTCTGAATCTTCTCAGATCTCTCATCAGCAATATCAGCGACTCGTCTTTGAACAAGAGAAGACTTTGACTGATTGAATACTACTTATGATCTTCTGAGACTGATCATTATGAGTCAATCAAATTCAATTCATGACAATGAAGTTGCTTCAAAGTAGTCAACAGAACGATGATTTGAGTATCAATTGAATACAGAGATTTCTACAACGTCATACGAAGTTGACTTTCGTGTTTAGTTAAGCATTGAATAAAGAGCGTGCTGCTACGCATAATGAAGAGCTGATCAATGATTGATTTGATTTATATACTCAGATTCTTGAAAACTATGATCTACAATCTTCAGACATTTACAACATGAATGAAAAAGACTTCATCATGAAAATAGTGAGCAAATGCAGAATCATATGTTTTAAAGAGCAACTATCAACAATGACTTAAGACAATAATCGAGAGTGAATCTCACTCATCAAGTGTGTGAGTTCTGACAAAGTGATTCTATGAGTCTGATTCATCTTCAAAAACAAAATGCATTTGAAGATCTGATTCAATGCTTTGAAGAATGTAAAAGATGTAGAAGAAGCAAAGAAAAGTCACATAGCTGTCAGTGATAATGAGTGAATCAGCAACAAAATTGATCTTGATTGACTTCAGAAATGCTTTGAATCTGAATCAGCAAAATGACAATAAGAAAAGTTTCATCTCTTGATAATTGATGAACACATCTTTTATTTAACTAGCGAAGCAATCATGTTTTGCAAGAAGAATCACATCATTCTATTATGTCTTTCTTCATATTCTATTGATCTGCTTCAATCTCTGAATGTAGAAGTCTTTCTATCATTGATCATCATTTACAAGCTGAAGCTCAAAGCATTTACTTGATTGAATGCTGAATATTTAATTGACAAGTTGAATTTCATAAAATTGTATCTGCAAGCTCAAAAGATTGCTTTGACAACAAGCAACATACAGAGTGCTTGAGTCAAATCTGATCTAACGTCTTTAAATTGTACTATTGTTCTATCAAAGCTTTCTATCATCATCAAATCTCATTCTATCACTTCTTCAGATATCACAATTCAAAGTTCAAGCGATGTATCATTTTCAATATCATTCATCTCATTCAATGCTATTGAGATGAACATGCTCATGAAGCAAACGATCAACAACGATGATTTTGCTGCTGAAGCTCAAGCTTTGAAAAAGCTTGTTAAGACATGCAAATCTGTCTATGTCACGTCTGTTTTTCTTCAGAGTACTAATGAAGATTTACTTCTAGCTGCTTGTTATCAACATTGTTAGAAATCTGTCTAGAGCGAGTCAGATAGAAGTGTCATTTAACTAGAAGATAAATGCTAAGAAAGAAAGATAGCTACAGAAAAGAAGCTGACTACATATGTGTGTTTCTCAGTCGACGCTAGACTCAATAGAAACTAGTCAAGGTGACGAAGCGAGAATAAGGTAGGTCTGACAAGGCTAGAAGACTGAGTCTGACAAGACTAGAATCGTGACAAACATGAACGTGTTACACGTTTCAGAAATCGCTACGTCGACGCTAGAATTCTGAATCTTGAGATCATTGAGAAGCGAAATCAGAAGACTGAAGACAAGACTCAAGAAAAATTCAATAAGCAAAATGACATGCTATTAAATCGATGACTAAAGAGCTTCGTTACTGCTGATTCTGAACTCTTTGCAGAACGTGTTTTCAAACAGCGAAGTTCTATGAAAAAAGCTTCATTTGCATTCACTCTCTCATTATCTTCTTCATCTACAAGCTCAGCACAAACAAAGCTAGTTCAGTCAGCAAAGAAACAACAAAAGCAAATTCAAAAGTCAAATTGAAATGATAACATCACGAATTGAGTGACGACGTTGAATTCACTCATTCAAATCACTTGCAGTGAAAGAACAATTAAACCTTCTTGAAATCGTGTTTTTGAGAACATTACTGAAAGCTTCTTCAAAAGCTTCGTCATCAAAAGCTCTTTCATCAAAAGCTTCATTGAAAGCTTCATCAAAAGCTTCATCGAAAGCTTCATTGAAAGCTTCATCGAAAGCTTCATTGAAAGCTTTATCTAAAGCTTTACAGTTTCTCTGAAACATACGTCATCGTCACACATTCAGTAGAACGATTCTACCTGTTTGAATTTGCTCTCAATGTGCTCACTCTGAGCAAGTCAATCAGTCAAATGATGCTGATCAGCCTTCAAAATTCATCTCAAAAAGATTTCGTCAACCTTCACATACGCTACATTCATATGAAATATGAAATCGCTTTGTCGAAGCTCAAAAGTAAAGATCTCATCAATCTGAGAAGAGCTTTGAGTCAATGAAAAGTTGTTTGAACAGTCTATTATATGAATTAGTGAAAATGAAGAAGTAAAGAAAGAGAGAGTGAGAAAATGAAGGAAAGTTCATGCATATAAATCGCAATTGCAACGTTATTTTCAATGATATAGTTTATATTTTCGAATTAATTCTTCATCGAGATGCTTGAGAGAGATACAAGCAACTGTCAATTAATTTGTAGATGATGAAGGTAGATATAGATGAATTCTTCTAATATTCTCATGAAGACACTAATTTAGCGTGCGCGAAAACCTCGTTTGCGCGAGAACTTCGTTTATACAAGTACCTGATATCACGCCTTCAGACGTCTATCAGAGTCACAATTAACGAGAAGATTATTGATTTATTAAACTTATCGATTATTCTAATTTTGACATGCTTCTGTAATAGAATCATTCTTGCGAAATACAACAATGATATAATTCATTGCACGTCTAAGCGATCAAGTTTTGCATCATCTTCTACAACACAATCATGCGTACTAAGTCTCACGTTTTATATGACTAGTACACTCTATGACTCAACTCAATCTGACACTGCGTAAGAGTTTTGCTATGTGTCTGTCAAAGATGACGTTGCTTGTTATCAACTTGATCAACTGTATTTGAGCTTGCATATTGCGCGCTCGACTTCTTTCTATTTTGAATGTTTGACTGCGCTCAGTCGCTTCTCTCTCACGACTTTCTTCACTAGTTCTTCAAGATCTCACTCTCATACAAACGTTGAAAAGATATTTCGCTGATCAGCATCTTTTTTCTCTAATATTTCTGCAGCGATTGAAATAAAACTTGTTCTATGTACTCACTTAATTCACTCTTTCGTCATAAGATACGTCGAAAAAATGATTAACATTTGATCTAGAAGTTGATGCATAAATACGAGAGAAAGCTTTGTTATATCAACAATTATAACAGCTTTGAAACAATCTTCTTTCACTTCAAGACAATGTCAATTCAGCATGCAATTCAAGCGTAACAAGCATGCATCAAATGCTTTTGAGAGTATTTTTGAGTAATAGAATCTTCTTTTATGATCTTCGTGAATAATGTTTGTCAAATGAACAACATTGTTGTATTGATTAGTGATCATAGAATAGTGATTTAACGAGTTGACATCTCATCACATATCTGATTGTTTCTTCTTCTCAACGCACTGTGTTTTCTTCTGAATCAAAGTAATCATGAATCTTTTCTCGCCTTTGCGCATATGATAAAGAATATCGTACACGTCTTGCGTCTGTCGAAACTCTTCATGACTAGACTCTGACTCTGACTGAGAGTGAATGACTCAACAATCATCAAGATAAATGATTGCTTCAGTTAAATTTTCATCACGAATTGCTTCAGAAATTCTAAGTGAAGATATCAATCAATATTTTTTGAACATCGAAAAGCGCGACATACTGAAATTCGTCATGCAACAGTATATTGTGCAGCGTCACTCGTTCTTTTGTGAAATCATATTGAATCGATACGTCGTCATGTGATTTTGATACGACTGTTAAAGCATTTTGTAGATTGTGACTTGATCAATTTTTGTCAGTCTGATTGAGCGTTGTGTAATTATCAAGAAGGATTTTTTCCATGCTTTTAGTAGACTTCGCAAAGTATAGAATTGTCAAGAAGCGACGTCTCTTAATTTATATACATTCGTGTAGAATTCAAGAAGCGTGAGGTATAACTATTGAAGATGTGCATCGCTGATGCCAAGAAATCACTAAAAGAAAGCACACGACACTCAGTACGAATCGCGCGGCAAGTGAAAGTGCTCATGCAGTATGAATTTGAACGAAAGAATGAGATTGTAGAAAGAGCAGTCATCGAGAAGAGCGCAGACTCATTAGCATATGATGATGTTGCGTTAACTAAGAAAAAAAATCTCGAAAGATGCAATAGCTTTTACTTCGAGAGCGAACTATTCGAGCAGCAGCTCTTTATGTTGATCATCAAGATAACACTTGACATTTAATGTCTTCTACGACAGCGATACACATGAGTACTAGTCAAGATCAGTGACATGAGAATATGTCACGTCTGCATAAATTATTTGCTGAAATGACAGAGCGAGCAGTCACAGTCTTCAAGCTTTTGATCAGCACTTATAGACAAAATAGTGCAAGACGTTGCAGTCGCTAAATGATATTCAAGTGCTCAGTTGAAGTGATTTTGAGCGATGATTTACTCAGTAGAAATGATACACGACCTATCTTTACTTTGTTTTGATCGTTCGTCTCAGAATTCTTCAGAGTTCAACCACAGGCAAAGTGTGCATCAACTGTGCTCGCAAGCGCATATTGCATCACTGTTGACTTCAGCAACTTTCTTACACGCACAACAACGAAATCGCTGTCTGATTCAAGACTTCTTCTCAACTCTCAACTCGTTCTCTCTTGCCTTTTGCTCATTCTTGCGCCTTGTCTCTGCGATTCGCTTTATCTCAGTCATCATCTCACTCAGATCGATTTCTTTTTCTTCGTTTGATGCTGTTGCTATCACTGCTTCTTCTATTGCTGTATTTGACACATGTGCAATCTTCTTTCAACTTTCGTCAACTTCGTTCATTGCTGTCGTACTTCGTCGCTTGCACACTTCTGTCTCAGAGACTTGAAGTTGAGACATCTCTGCTGAAAACTTTCTCTTTCGATAGGTGTGAACTGAGAATGTTAGCAATATGACAGCTTCTGAGAAGATGCATCGCTCATACTTGCTCTGAGAATAGTGTTAAGAATTTGTGATGATAGTTCAAGAATTCAGATTGTCAGATAGAAGAGAAAGAAAGACTCTATATGTGACTATATATTTCATTCTCTTATCGAGACAATGATACTGTGCTACTTTCGATCATCGACCATGAAATCAAATCATCAGAATTCGCTCTGTCGAACATGTCAATAATTAGACTATCATCTTCAGGCTCATCATCTCGTTCAGATGAGCGTGCTTTTGAACATGACTTTCCCTTCTTCCGACTTTTATATTTCCCTCGATCTGCTAGCTTGAGCTCATCATCATTTGATCTTACGTGCATGCGAAAGATTTACATCGCGATCATGCGGAAAAATTGAACAATTGCGAAACATGCGCCTCAGATGATCATACTCGCAAGTACTATCTGTTCACTGTAAGTAAAACTCAGCCTTAGCCTTGAAGGCGAAAGCAAAGCACAGTACTAATCACAGAAATAATCACAAAATCTTCGTCGTACACACGAAGCTAGTCTAGAATCAGAAGAACATTGATGATGAGCAATATGCAGAAAAGACCTAGCGTCTTGAGAAGTACGATTCTTCAAATCGATTTTTGTTTCGTGCATTTGCAGCATGCTAGAATATTTTCGGCAATTAAGACAGTGTATTTGCATGAACAGATGAGCAGAAGCATCTTGAACACATTGCTTTGATCAACATAGCTGCTGATAAGACTGCGTTTCAGTTAGTAAATCAATTCATCAAATCAAGAGAAGTAAATTTACCTGAAAGCTAGACCTATCTTTAGAACGAAACACACAAATGTCGATAATCAAGTGAGATGATAGAAAAGATCAATGAATGACAAGATCTGTCATAATACTATGAACTGTGATCAAAGTCAGTATATGCGCTTGCTGATCAATATTCTTCATACTTCGAATATCAATGATATTGTCAATGAAAGGCAAACCAAGATATCAATCGCGATTGCAACAGCTTCACAGTTGAAAGAAGTTAGTATCATTGCTATTTCAATAAAGCTTTAATCTTACTTGAGATCTGATGTAATTGCAGCGTGCTCAAAATAACGAGAGCTATCGCAAGAAGTAGAAAGATGATGCAAACATATAGCTGCAGTGAATAGTATTGCTTTGTATTCTGCATCGAAGCATCACAGAGCATCAAGCATGCAGCTACAAGAGTTGATAAAAAGAAGCTCAAATGAATAGCTTCGTCATTGATTATCTTGTTAAATGCAAGTTGTCGCAGATCTGCAGATGAATCAACAAATCTAGACAGAAAATGCAAGATGACAAAGCTGCATGCTGCAGCTGAAGACTATATATACAAACAAAAGAGAAAAGAAGAAGACTATACAACTTACGATATATTTGAAGCATTCTCAAATTTACAACTTTCTTCTCTCATCTCGACTTGACTATGCATGATCACTCAACTCATGCGTCGAATTAAGATAATTAAGCCTTGTTGAGATCAGTTTATCTCGCACTATCAAAAAGACTTCTGCAGGTGACAGAATTACAATAGAAAGACTAATCTGATTTGTAGATCAGAGATCAAGATCTTTCATCTACAGAAGCGACTTAGTGAATCTTCTACAGACAAGCATCTGACAATCTTCGTTCTCTTTCTTTCATCTTGCAAGAAAATATGCTTCGTCATCTTGAGCAGATGAAACAAACTTCTTCATAAGATCTCTGACCTCTACCTGTTTTCATCAATTAATGAGCAACAGGTTTATCAACTACATCGTCGACTATATCGTTCACGAAAGTTGTGCTGATGTTGCAAAACTAGCTCATCACGAAGTTAATCTTCATTCACTGCTGTCAACTTTCATCGATTTTTTAGTAGAACTAGATGTCTCTGACTTAGTTTATGTTCAACTTGATCTTATACTCTTTACAAGAGAAGACTGCAGATTCACATATCATCGATATAACATCGACGCGATTCTTCAAAAGAAATTGTTCTGCATGATGACTAGTGAAGTGAAGCTGAAAGTGATCAGACTTGCTCAGCGCATGTACGAGTCGATAAATTTTAGATTCAAGAAATATTTCTTTGTTTTTTGTGCAGATGAGTGAGTAACTGATGACTCATAGTACAATCTGCATCTGCTGATGACATCAAGTGTTTATTTTGTCGATGCGAACGTCTTGAAATGTTCATTCGAAAGTATGAAGAGTCTCGCTGATGATCACTCAAATGATGATGACTATCGACAGCTCAGACCTTGAAAGCGACAGAAACAGAGAGAGAAAAACGCAAATGCAGAGCTCAGAGTCGAAGATTCTGTTTCTGAGTCATCACTGAGCGTCATTTCAGCATGCGAAAGTTCGAGTGACATTCAACGACTTCAGACTTCTTATATCAACGCGCATTAGTCTGACGCACTCAAAAGTAATCGAATGTTGATTTTGTTTCAATCAGTAAACGATAGCTGAGATTCATATTCATTAACAGATCGAACGAACATCATCAAAGAATTACTCGATGCATTCACGGTCGAGAACATTCAAAAGCAACTCGAGAAGGTTGTTTGCAACGTGTTTAAATCAAAAGACTGAGATGCTGAAATGAAAAAGAAACAACTCACTTCTGAGAACTTGCGTCAAATTATTGAAATTGATGTCGAATATACTTGAAAGAGAGAGTCACAATCATCACTCTGTCATTCTTCGATGAAGAGTATGATCTCTAAGTATCATGAACACGCAAAATATCTGCAACGACAGACGAATGTCTATAGATACGCTAAACGAATCGCTACTTTCATCGAGCATTCGCTTATGCAAATTCAGAAATTCGTGAACGACAGTATCAGAGAGACTTCAATAAGAGTGAGAATGTTCTGTCAAATCTTGAAGCAGATTGAAGCTGACGCTGATAGGTCAACATCATCATGAAGAAGACTCAGAGTGAGAGTGACAACTGACAAAAATAATCACGAACATTCGCTTCATTCTGTCATAAGATGTTTGCGAAGATTGTCTGAAATCAGCGAGAAGTGACATTGTTTCTACAGCTAAGTGAGATCTTGATGTAGTCTGACACTTAAGACTATCTGTTGATCATGATTTAGATTCTGAAACACTTCGAAACAATTTTAAAGTCTATTGATCAGCTTTCTATGAAGAATTGATGCACATGCTTTGTACAAATGAATACAAAGCGAGCGATTTGACGGTTTCTAAAGATATTTCAACGTTCTTTGACATTCTTAAGAGTATTTTGAGTGACAGCATAAGATGATAATTCAAAGTGAACTCATATCGATCAAATGCTGACTCATGCTAGCGACAACATCGTTCGTAAAGTTCTTGATTATTCAGAGAACAGTATTGAAACGCTGCCTTCGAATTACGAGTCTCTACAATCAATGAAGCTCAACTTGAACCCTATTTTTATTTCTGATGCGATGAACACAAGTGACGTTGACTCTCAAATTTCATTCCAGACCTTCTCACAAAGATCAAAGTTTGAATTTAACCTGTCGTTGAACCTGATGAAGTTTGATTCAAGTTCATCGCAAGACGCGATTAGACTGACCGCGTCAAGTTGAGTACTTGAGTTCAAGTCGAGTACTCAACTCGTCAAGACTCGATTCGAGTCAGGATTCTTGACTCGAGTATTCGAGCCGAGTCAGAAGGTTGGTATCGAGTACTCAAGTCGAATCAGAAGATTGATATCGAAACTCGGCTCGACGATCAGTCTAGACGCGATGACTCGAAACGCACGACCAAATCATTCTCAATTGGGAAACTTCTCACAACGATCTGAATTCGACTTTTCTCTACCATTTAATTCGAGCATCGTTGACTTCGATATTCTGTCTCAGCAAACTATGAGATCGGACGGTTTTCAAGAAGCAACTTCTCAGGCCTTCGCGCAGCGATCGAAGTTCAACTTTGATTTACCAGTCAATGCATACGAGTTTGATATGAGTGATCTGCCTTCGAAAACGCTGCGTTCAAACGCAAACATTGCGCGTTTCTCATCGCTGAACTTTATGAAACGACCTGTGTGCACTTTCAACCCAATCGCACCCTCACTCGAGATATCACATGCGTTCTCACCATTTTCCCAACGTTTCGAAATTCGACTTCAATCTATCAGCAAATGTGCCTGATCTGAAGTTCATTAACCTGCTCACTAATGGTACGCTGAACACAAGCTCTACTTCGCAAAGCGCTTTACCGCAAGTTTCAGTGCAGCGATCTGAGTCTCATCAAGCCGTACGGAACGAGGCATTGCAGAGTTATACACAAATGTCAGAGCACGATTCTCGTATGTCATCAAATGCTTCAAGGCTGGTCTCAATTGAAGTCGCAGAGCAGAGCGTATCAAACGATTCTATTCACAGACTCGTGAATCTTGAACATGAACGAAGCAGCCGAGTACCTACGATTATGAAGCATTGCAGAGATGGAAGAATTCTGCTTCAGGCGGCAAGCCAATACGTTATGAGGAAAATCATGTAAAATTTAGCATCGTATTATGTATCTCATGAATTTGCAGCAACCTGAACCTCATCATACGAAAGCTTGATGAGCATAAAGCTTGAATTCTCTGTTTCTAAGAATTCGAATGTCGTCTTTCCCTTTCACACAAGTACGTCTTCTTCTTTCAAACATAATGGTTCGGCAGAACGAGGAAGCGAATTCAACATCCCTTTGTCGTAGACTTCATGCAACCCTTGAATGTATTCTGGCATTTCATTGTGCATGCCAACAGCTTCATCAAGTTCGATTGTGTAGAAAAGTGTGTTTGTCGACCCTCAACCTGTTAACTTATTTGGCTGGTAGATGTTGATTAAAGAATCGACACGATATGTGATCGACGAAAGATACGTCTTGAATGAAAGAGCTCGCTATTTCAATCAGCCTGATGACTCATGACGCGTAGATATTGTCACTCACTTTCACCTTCGCTAAAAGCGTCTTGCACTCATCGGGTCAATCGTGAAATTTCTGGTAGATGTTCACAAAAACCACCTCTTTTTTCACTGACTGTCGTCTTTGCTGTAGCGTTTTTGTGAGAACTTTCCTAGCTCTTTGCACAAGCTCTGGCTTCACGAGCTTTCGTAATATCTTGTAGCTTGTTCCTTCATTCATAATGCGCGAAAGGTTGCTGAAGACGATGATGACATTCAAGATAATGTGGTGAAACGAAAGTGATGTAGATTTCAGACTGCCGTTGCAAGACTGAGTGTAGAAGCAACATTTTTGAGACTTAAGAGAAGTTGTGTGATTTGACTGCCTTACCAATCTCACTAGAGCTCTCAACTTTTTCCGCCTTCTCTTTCAGACCTGCAAAATTTCTCAACCGTGAGACTCACTCGAAACACTTCAATGTGAATAGAAGACACATCAGCGATTTTTGCTATTGCTGGTTCGGTCATACACTGACGGCGATGACATGACGAATGAAATCAAGATTCTTATTCTGTCAAAGTGTTATGAAGCACATATGTATACAAAAGCAATTCTTCGCTTTACTTTCTTTACGAAGCTCAGAAGCTCTCTTGCTACTTCTTTCGAATATTCATCGACCTTTATGAACTTGAGCAGGTCAGAACTCATTCTCTCCTACTTATTAAAAGTCTCTCTAACATGCGTATAGATTCTGAGTCGCTTCAAGATCACTCTCACTTCTATTCTACAGTCTATTTGATCTCGTGTCAATAAATATCTTCTGACCTACTATGAATGTAGCTACTTCTTTGAACGAGCCGATCATTCAGCTCACACTCATTGACTATATTTACACATTGAATGATGTATTACTTCTCATCGAAGCTTGTCGATCTGAAACGTTGAATTATATCTCGCGATTTTCAGAACAGAACGAAGTACAAGCTCTTGTCAGCAGTGAGAATATTTTCGTCTACGCAGATTTTCTCACTGGTCGCGAACATTGAAACAACGATATGAGTTGAATACTGCTTGAACTCGAAAATGAAATCATTCAATATGAGCATAATGATTTCGATGCTTTGATAAAGAGGTCAGAAACTCTTCTTTGTCAACAGATTCATCATCATTTTGTCTTTTACTATCGAATGAATGATATTGTAAACGAAATCTTGAGACGAGTCTCGAAAATAGTGTTTATTTCACCTAAGAAATATACATCGCACTTCTAAAGACGACGACAAAGCGATGAGATATTCAGGGAAGCGAAGGGAAGAAGAAAGACTGATTCTCTACATCAATGATAGTAACTGAAGACAGCGTTTTTCTATTTCAATATAGGGAACTGTTTAGTACTTCTGACCGAAGTTTTCTCGAATTCAACATTCTCAAATGTCACTGCGCATATGAATTGAGCATTTTGTTATTCTACAATACACTTCATAAATGTCTATCTCACTGCACTCGTCGTGTCGAGGCCTGTCGCGTCTGACACATCGTCAACAAAGAACGAAAGAAGGCGGTAGAAGAATTCATGAATACGAGCAATCGTAATCATCAGTAGAAAATAGAAGACAACGAAAGTTGCTGACAAGGCTTCACAGCAACTGCGTACCATCACTGAGTATCTTTCATGCTTGAATGTCAGGCGAGAGCATCTCGACAAGATTAGCACGAGATGTAATGTGTCATGCATCTGAAACATGAGGTCTCGTGTTACAGTCATATGAACTAAAAAAATGGTTGAAAGCTCAAACAAGCTCTCTGCGCCTCACTAAACCCCAGATTTCAGCATTTAAATGGCATGACTCTGTCAAAGAGCAAAGAGCTTGTCACATAACTTATTTGCAATATGAAAATGAATCAGACAAAAAAGAAGCAAAACACTCAAGGAAGAAAGAGAAGAAAGAGTGTTTTTCGCAAGTCATATCAGCTAGAAAAGCTGTGCGAACTTGATGTGTGAATGGTTGTGTACAATCTTGACGACGGTCAGTATCATATCTACATTTTCACAAATCGACTCTCATGACCATTTACGTTGAACAGTATTGTACGTGAGTTTTCTGCTCATGCTTTCACAAAGCGATGCTAACTCAGTATGTAGCAATGTGCGCATCTCAACCCTCAACACATGTTCTCTGACGATTTTGAGAAGTTGATCAAGCGAACGAAAACAAAAGCAGGCACAGAATCGGCAATGTGCGACTCAGAACTGACGAGAGTGATTGGTTGTGATCGAGGAAAGATGCCTGCAGAGAGATCTTTTATTTTTCCAGATTCTTCGATTTTCGATCTGACGTTCAATTGTGCATGAAAGGTCAAACAGGAAGGGTCTCGCGAGGGCGATTTTTTGAGCTAGGTTGGACAAGGGCGAGATTGTAACTAAAATGCTGGTGTCAGATCGAGTAGTCAAGAGTGTGATTGTCAGATGTGACTGACGTATCTATTTCTATTCATCATCATCTCTTTGAAGCGTATTAATTTGAGCGATGCCTCAAGGTAGGTGAAGCGTAGAGATACTTTCGACTGCTCGAGAAGGCTATACAAAGACGAAAGTGATGGTGACGGCTGACTCTTCTCGACACTTGCACTGCGAGATTCTGCCCCATCATTCAACTGCGAATGCTCGAATTCGCTTTGACGCACTGTCACAATTGCGATTGACGAAATACTTTCGCTGACGATAGTCGAATTTCGACTGTTGAACAAGTAAGCTGAAAATGAGTCGCTGCGCCTAGAACTAATAATAGTTTGCGTCGATCGTCAAGCCTCGCTAGAACTTCGACTCACCCATTCTCATAGCAACGTCGTAAGCGTCGATCGCATCATACTGCGTCTTCTTTGATGATTAAAGTGAGTCGAACGTGGTAGTTTCAGAAATGACGTACAATTTCACACGTTCTTGCGTTGTGATACGCAAGCTGACACAGGCAATCGCTCGAACCTCATCGTCTGAAGAGAATGCATCGCTTGAATATGTTGATCAAAGTCTTATGATATTGAGCCGAACATCTGACATACACAGCGAGCGAATGAATCAGGAATTTCTCAGTCAGCGTGAGTTTATTGCATCTCAAATTAAGAATGTGAAAATCAAGATAGATAAACGATTTAAAGAAGTGAAGAACAAGATGAATGAACGATTCAAAGACGTGAAGAAGCGGTTCAAGAAGGTGAAGGCGCGATTCAAGAAGATAAAGAAGAAATTGAACAGACATTTCAAGAAGGTCAACAAGAAAGTCGAAGAGATGAACAAGAAGATGAGAGATCATCTCAGACTTATACAAAATACGTCACGAAACCTCTTGCGTATCAGAGGATGGGAAGCAATCTCTTTCGTGAAATTACTTGACTTTCGTGATGTAATTCATATCTCAGAACACTTTTCTCGCACAGTAAGACACTTCTGAAGGCTTAAAGATCTCTTGCAAGATAAGTGCTCGCACCAAATTTTACACAAACATTTTGATTCATAAGAGAAACAGTAAATCGAATGATACATCTCATTCGCTTCTACGAGATTCAAGAATACGAAGAATGAGACAGAAATACAGATAGCTTCGAAGAATATAGCGACTCAGATAATTCCAGCGAGAAATCAAGCCGTTCATCAACGCTGTTGATATCACTGAAGGTGACAGTTCGATCAAACCCTGAAATTGCACATCGAGCGTTGATCGCGCAACTAGAATTAGCCTACAATGAGATTCAAAGATTCATGAAGAGAGTCAAAGAGTTGAGCTATACTCGAGTGATACACGATAAACGAAGACAGAATGAGCCGGCATCTGAAGAGAGAAAAAGACGAGATTTCAAAATGTCATCAGACGAAATCGAAGTGACAAGTCTCACGAAATCTCGATTGTTTCAAGAAAGGCGCGAGTAGTGTTGATGACGAAGCTTTTCGTCATTCGTGTTCAGAGAGAATGACTATTGTTTTGCAATTCTGATGTGAATGAAGACATTCTGGTGAACAACGGATTCGCCAGGCGATTTACGACAGAACATATGAATTGCACGAATTAACAGTCGACTGAAAGTCATATGATTGCTCTTTTGAGACGACAGATCGATTTCCCTCCTAATAAGAGTCGTTCAGATGCTCTTCAAGTGATAATGAATTCATTTCATGTCTGAATTACAATCTGACACAAAGTCTCCCGTCATAGCTTCACATATTCTTCATTTCACCCTCAAGTACTGACGAGCTTACAAAAATCGATGTCAATCTCTCTCTGCATGTTTCTATAATCAAAAACCGCTCGTCGAAGCTTTTTCACAACATTCTGCGTCTTTCTGACGAGACACAAGCTGACTTCGTGCATCTTCTGATGATACGCGATCTCTTGTCTCAAATAGTCATTATTCCGAGTCAGCTGTTTGATCTCTTGCGACAGAGTGTTACGAGTGTGTCGGGATTGGATAGGGTTTCCTAGTCAATAAGCCCTAGGGGTTTTGGCCCATGTTAAACCCCAGCCCCGATACTCTATCCTAGCGCTTTCGATACTCGAGCAAACCTGCTTCGCCCTCTTTGTTTTGCCCTACTATAGATACAGCTCGAAACCCTCTTTGATTCCTTCTGTATTCTTAATATCCTAGTTATAGCTACCTCTATTGATCAAACATTCTATTCAGCTACGCACTACCTCGCTGCAGTGTGGTTAGATTCTAGGCACGGTCCCAACATTATATTAAGAATT
>JAABUK010005508.1_pt1 | contig 19628 bp, 17 predicted proteins | sample 5559141 | NCBI WGS metagenome assembly JAABUK01 (sample SAMN10711869, study PRJNA513367) | rock metagenome | isolation source: Antarctica rocks | place: Antarctica: Victoria Land, Pudding Butte nord | collected 2016-01-03 | reverse complement strand
AATTATGTCACTCAAAGTATGTCAGATAGTCAATGCGCATATGTTGATTCAAGTCGTGAAAGAGTTACTACTAAATGAGCGATCGGTCAACCAGCGCTTTGAACCTTTTCAACCTCATTTACTAGGTCAAACCTTGACATTATTCAATTATTTTTGAAGCATTGAATTCAACTGACTCAGCGCTACGATTATGCCTTTCAAAGTATGTACGATAGTCAGGGCGCATATGTTGATCCGAGCGAAGGAAGGGTAGGTGAGCGATCATTCAGCGCACTGTGCCTCTTCAACCTCGATTACTAGGTCAAACCTACATCTTTTTCAATAATTCTTGAAGATTTGAACTCGTCTGAATCAGGGCTACAATTATGCCTTTCAAAGTATGTGAGGTAGTCAGCGCGCATAAATCAATTCGAGCGAAGGAAATTGATGGTTTTGATGTTCAAACTGATTCGCGCTAGCAAAACCCTCTAAAATCTCAATGTTCAACATTTTTCTAAAAATGCAGTTTGATGCCTTTGAGTTCGATATTATGTTCGTGAATACAGCTGACTGAAAGGAATAAGACCTGAAAGTTTGAAGAAAATCGGCTCAGAAAGTTAAATGATACTCAGTCTTCGAAAACAATGGTATCGAGCTCTCTGCTTCCAAGTTCTCGCTTAATTTCCTCTTCAAAAACAATGATACTCAGAGCTGAGTATCATTACTCATTTGAGATAGAAAATCTCTATCATTTACTATATGCTTTCTCACTCGATTTTTTGACGAACGCACTGAGAAAATCTCTATCATTTACTATGTGCTTTTTCATTCTACTTCTCGATTTTCTTTGAAAACACGCATGAGCTCAACTCGCTCTTACTGAGAAAATCTCTATCATTTACTATGTGCTTTCTCATTCTATTTCTCGATTTTCTTTGAAAACACGCATGAGCTCAACTCGCTCTTACTGAGAAAACCTCTATCATTTACTATGTGCTTTCTCATTCTATTTCTCGATTTTCTTTGAAAACATGCATGAACTCAACTCGCTCTTACTGAGAAAACCTTTATCATTTACTATGTGCTTTCTCATTCTATTTCTCGATTTTCTTTGAAAACACGCATGAGCTCAACTCGCTCTTACTGAGAAAATCTCTATCATTTACTATGTGCTTTCTCATTCTATTTCTTGATGAACGCACTGAGAAAACCTCTATCATTTACTATGTGCTTTCTCATCGAGTTCATTCTATTTCTCGATGAGCGCATCATCATTGAGAAAATCTCTATTATTTACTATGTGCTTATTCATTCTATTCTTCGACGAGCTCGATTTTCTTTGAAAACATGATTACAAACTCAACTCGCTCTTACTGAGAAAATCTCTATCATTTACTATGTGCTTTCTCATCGAGTTCATTCTATTTCTCAACGAGCGCATTGTCATTGAGAAAACCTCTATTATTTAATGAGTGCTTTCTCATTGAATCAAATTATTGAGAAAATCTCTATTATTTACTATGTGCTTTTTCATTCTATTCTTCGACGAGCATCTTGAGAACATCTCTATTATTTACTATGTGCTTTCTCATCGAATCGTGTTCTTCGACGAGCGCATTGTCATTGAAAAAACCTCTACTATTTAGTGAGTGCTTCTTCAGTTATCTATGTTCAAGACTTGACATCGACTCTGATCATGATCGATGTCAAGTCATTTCTTGAAACATTGAGAAAATCTCTATTATTTAGTAGATGCTTTCTCATCATATTTCTCAACGAGCGCATTGAGAAAACTTCTATTATTTAGTAGATGCTTTCTCATCAAATTTCTCGACAAGCGCATTGAGAAAAGATAACTCAAATTGATAAAGACTTTTCAACTACACTGCTGTTAAAACTGATTACTGCTGCTAAAGCTGAACATAGATGAAAACAGATAAACTTTGAGGCATCAATCTTCTCAATCTCATTTACTAGATCAAATCTCGATATTTTTCGATTATTTCTGAAGCATTGAATTCAGCTGATTCAGAGATACAATTATGTCTTTCAAAGTATGTAAGATAGTCAGCGCGCATATGTTGATTCAAGCGAGAAAAGAGATACTACTAGATGAGTGATCAATCAGCGCAGTGAGTCTTCTCAATCTCGATTACTAGATCAAACCTTGATATTTTTCAATTATTTTGAAAGCATTGAACTCAGCTGATTCAGAGCTACAATTACGTCTTTCAAAGTATGTGAAGTAGTCAGCGCGCAGAAATCAATTCGAACAAGAAAAGATGCTGACAGCGAGATGATCGAGCAGTCTCAACCCTCAATATTCTCGATCTCATTTGCTGAGTCAAATCTTCATATTTTTCCGAAATTTTTGAATCGTTGAATCGATCTCGATCAACTCTACAATCTTCGTCAGCGAAAGTTCTTCATCAGAAAGCATCTAGTAGAAGTTCAAGACAGATGATCGATCAATCGAGAGACAGATGATCTCGCTAGTTGAATGAGATTTGATGATGAAAAGCTTTCTCTGAGTCATCTGCTCAGATGACTCAGAGAATCATGTCGAGAATAAGAAATAGACTTTTTTGAAAAAGCTGTTTGATTTGTAAAGAAAGTGCAAAAAGAATGTGTTCAGATGTTTTATTTGCTGACTGCACAAAAGTATTCATAAAAGAATAATTTCATCTGTTCAAGAAATTCAAATATTGAGTTTGAATTTGAAAAGCAGAAAGTTCTTCTCGAGTATGTTTCAAATTAATGATCTCAGATTTTGCTTGAATTTTCTCAACTTTCTTCTCATAAGAAGACAGAAGAGTTGAAACAGCAAGATCAGATTGTAAATCATTATCATTGTCAAATTCAATACTTTGAATATCTGATGCAACGTTTGAAACAGTTGATAATGAACGTGCTTGTACTTGAAAGAAAAAACTATTCTTAAGTAAAGATTGTGCTAGAATGCAAGAAGTAACAGTATGTTTAAAATTGCTTGCGTGATTTTTTGAACAATGTCTCTTCATGTTTTCTTTATTCATCAAAACTTGATGACATAAATTGCAAGAAAATGCATTTTTATGAACATTAAGCTCTGAAAAAGCAAATAAAGTCATTGATGATTGTTGTATCAAAGCAAATGTTTCTGCAGCAGTGAATAATGAAAAAAAAGAAATTTGTGAAAGAAGTTCTTACTGTTTTTCTTTTTCTGCATCATGTTTATAATGAAATCTGACGTGAGAAGAGAAAGTTTCAGAAAATAAAGCAATATGACACTCTGAACAAAGTAATAAAGAAAACTCAGAATAATATGATAAAAAAAACAAAGAAATACACTCAGCTGCATTCTGTGTATGTGATGTTGAGTTACTATTCAATAAATTAATATATAATGCTTTATTATTGCATGTTTTATTATATTTACTTACTGTGATGCAGATCTTACGCGTCGACTTCTGTCAAGTGCTGCGTCGTTGACGAGCTCGTTATGTACAGACATGTCGAGTCATGTACACAAAACATAACACTGTAGATTCAATGAATATTGATATATATGACTTTGATAATCAGATACAAGCAGTATGAATGCTGTAGCAACGTTGTTGAGTGCGCTGTATGTAGCTTGTCAATGATGTTCTGATGTTGAACAAGACATGAAGTTGAAAGAAAGATGAAGCAAATTTACTAAAGTAGCGCTGAATTAAGAGCTTGCGCAAAACATTAAAACTGAACATGTATATTTGATCTTTGACATTTTGATTTACAGCGAATGAAGTAAACTTAATGAGCTTGATATTATTCAAATCATAATTGCTTAAATCAAAACTTTGTCATATAAAATTATTCATTTAAAGTGTTAATTGTTGAACTGTAGTGATTTTACATCAATTGTGTAATGAGCATTGCTATGTTGAACGTTGAACTTTAACATTTGCAATACTTTTAATATTAACTGCTATGTCAGACATTAATATTATTCAATTATTTCTGAAGATTTGAATTCAGCTGATTCAGAGCTAAAAGCATGTCTCAGAAAGTTTTATCACATAGTGAATGCATGAAGTGCAGTGTTGATCGAGAAATTGCTGCTATGCGAGAAATTCGATCACTCAGCGCATCGAAATATTCTCAATCTCAACTGCTAGATCAAATCTCGATATTTTTTGATTATTTCTGAAGCATTGAATTCAGCTCAATCAGAGCTACAATTATGTCTTTCAAAGTATGTAAGATAGTCAGCGCGCATAGATTGATTCAAGCGAGAAAAGAATTACTACTAGGTGAACGATCATTCAGCGCAGTGAATCTTCTCAATCTCAATTACTAGATCAAATCTCAATATTTTTCAATTATTTTTGAAGCATTGAACTCGATTGATTCAAAGCTACAATTATGCCTTTCAAAGTATGTAAGATAGTCAGCACGCAGAAATCAATTCAAGCGAGAAAAGATGATGACAGCTGAAAGATCAAGTCATCAACACTCTCAATATTTCTCAATGCATTTGCTGAGTCAAACCTTCATCTTTTTTCATGATTTCTGAATCGTTGAAGTTGTCTCGATCGACTCGACAATTCATGTCATAGAAAGTATCGAGCTCGAAAGCATTTAAAGAATGTTCAAGTGAGATGATGAATTGATCGAGAGTAAGATGACAAATCAATGTGTCAAGTGAATCATTGTTGAAGAGAATTGAGAGCATCATCTCAGCAATGATGATCGAGAATAAAAGATAAATAGTTAGCACATTGAGATTAATTCAAACGAATAATTCAATAGCAGATAGAAAATTCACTCATTCATCTCGTTAATAAAGCTGATCATTGCTGCTATGATTGATCACTACTTTTAAAATTGAAAGTCTTTGATAGAACTGAACACTGCTGTTAAAGCTGAATATAGATGAAAACAGATAAATCTCAAGACATCAACATTCTTAATCTCATTTACTAGATCAAATTTTTAGATTTTTCAATTATTTTGAAAGCATTGAATTCAGCTCAATCAAAGCTACAATTATGCTTCTCAAAGTATGTAAAATAGTCAGCGTGTATATGTTGATTCAAGCGAGAAAAGAATTACTACTGAATGAGCAATCACTCAGCACAATGAATCTTCTCAATCTCAATTACTAGATCAAATCTTTAAATTTTTCAATTATTTTGAAAGCATTGAATTCAGCTGATTCAGAGCTATAATTATGTCTTTCAAAGTATGTTGAGTAGTCAAAGCACATATGTTGATTTGAGCAAGAAAAGAGATACTACTAGATGAGCAATCATTTAGCACAATGAATCTTTTCAATCTCAATTACTAGATCAAATCTTGATATTTTTCAATTATTTTGAAAGCATTGAATTCAGCTAATTCAAAGTTACAATTATATCTTTCAAATTATGTAAGATAATCAGCGTGCAGAAATTGATTCAAGCGAAGAAAGATGTTAACAGCTGAAATTAAGCAATCTCAACTCTCAATATCTTTGATTTCATTTGCTGAATCAAATCTTCATATTTTCTCAAGATTTTTGAATCATTGAACTGATCTCAATCAACTTTACAATCTTTGTTGATGAAAGTTCTTCATCAGAAAGCATTTAGTAGAAGTTCAAGACTGATGATCAATTAATTAAAGATTAATGATTTTGCTAGTCATTGATGATTTAGCGACGAAAGAATTTCTCTGAGTCATCAACTTTAATGACTTAAAGAAGTGAATCAAGAATAAAAGATAAATGCGTAGCTAAAATTGTAACAATTAAAATCAAGTGAGTTAAATAACTTAAATGATTTTGATGTATTTAATGCTTCAAATGAACATTTTAAATGAATCATTGCTGAATTTATTAATTACAAAACATTAAATAATTTTTGATTCAAAAATTATAATTGAAACTTTGTTAATTAAGTAAATTAAGTTCAAATTAAATTAAATACTTCATAAACAATAAAACAAGCTAAAGCTAGTTCTGATTAAAAACAATGAAAGTTCATATTCAAAAGTTAACTTGACACTCATTAAACTGATTATTAAGTTGATTTTCAAGTTAATATTTTGAACTCAAATCAAGATCAAGTTGAATTACTTATATTTTCAACTTAACTTGAGTTAAGTTGTTTATATTTTCAACTTAATGCAACTTAATTCAACTGAGAATTGAGTTAATTCAACTCAATTCATCAAGAACTTAAGCTTGACATCAAAAGAGTTAAATATAGAAAAAAAAATTGATTTTTGACTTTTGCATTATTGATCAACAATGAAACTCATTTATACATGATACTAACTATGAATCTACTATTTAGTTACAGTAAAGTTTAAAGATTATCAAAAGTTTGAATGACATCAAGATGCTGTGTAATGATGAAGTGTTATGCATTGATTGCATGCAAAGTTTTCGCGATCATACAGACTTTAATAATCTCAATGTGCATGTTATAAACAATTCATATGCAAATAAGAAAGTCAAATAAAATGCAAAACTATGAGAAAAATCATTTATAAAAATCATTTGATTCAGTATTTTATTATTATGATAACAAGAACTGAGACAAAACATTTTTATGTTTGATTTGTTGAGAATGATTAGTAGAAAAAACTTAAATCATGAACATTCTTTAAATTTACATGTTAACTATGTATAAATCTTGTTAAGACTGTATATTTATTACTATAATATAAACAACTTATAAGTCTTGTTAAGTTTGACATGAGTAAACTTAAGAATCTTGTTAATATCATTTAATAAATGTTCAAATATAAACATTTTATACATAAGCAATATGCTGATGAGAAGACTTTGTTAAAAGAAGAGAAACATAAGTGAGTTAATAAAAAATGATTGAACTATGCTATTTGATTAAAAGTGTAACATATGAACATTTTGTTACAAAGCATGTCAAAATGAAATAAAATTTAGTCAATAAACTCTAGAAATTTCAATATGTGAACAAGAAACAATGATGTTTTGAATCAAAATATACTGAAACATTTCATTTATTTGAGTTCTGACAAATCGACTACTTCGTTTCTTTGTTTGCTCTACTATAGATACAGCTTGAAATCGTCTTCTTTCTTCTGTATTCTTAGTTTTCTAGTTATAGCTATCTCTATTGATTAAACATTCTATTCAGCTACGCATTATCTCGCTGCAGTGTGATTAAATTCTAGACATGATTTCAACATTAAACTAAGAATTCATTAATTCTACGATACAAGTATCAATATTCATTCAAGACACTCAATGAACAACAAAATGAGTTTAAAGAAATTTGTTTATCTGATGATCGACGACTTTGAAAGACAGAACAACATCAGAGAGTCAATAGAATCAACGACAAAACTGTTGAATTGCTAGAAAATCTATCGCTCATTCAGTAGCATTGATTCACTCGATCAATAAAATCAACGAGAACATATGATCATTGATTGCTAGAGAATCACAAACTTTCTTCTCTCTTTTCTCAAAAAGCTCATGAATCAGTTGAGTCAAAATAATTTGTGTCATCAAATTCAATTCAACTAGATTTGAATTCAGATCAATTTAATGAGTTTGCTACAAAGACAAGTCAATAGTTGATCTCTTTAATGAGTTAGTCGATTCTCTTTTAATGAGTTTGCTACAAAGATGCTGTCAATGCAATGATTTATCTACTCACATCGCTCTATCTATCAATGAATCAATCTATCTCATGTTTCTATGTTAACTAGTGAGTCTGCTTCAATGACACAATCAGAATCAACCTCTTCAATGAGCTAGTCAATTTTCTTCTAATGAGTCTGCTATAATAGACATTTCGATGATCTGAAAGATCAATAAAAAGATTGATAGAAAGACGAGCATCAAGCTCTACGTCAGTGCTATGAACTACATTACAAGTCATAGAAACATGACTTTTAAAGAGAAGAAGATAATGTTACGAAGCATGTCGAGATGAAATAGAATCTAGTCAATAGATTCTAGAAATTTCGATATGTGAACAAGAAACAATGATGTTTCAAATTGAAATATGCTGAAACATTTCATTTATTCAAGCTCTGACAAATTGACTACTTCGTTTCTTTGTTCGCTCTACTATAAATACAGCTCAAAATCGTCTTCTTTCTTCTGTATTCTTAGTTTTCTAGTTATAGCTATCTCTATTGATCAAACATTCTATTCAGCTACGCACTATCTCGCTGCAGTGTGATTAGATTCTAGACATGATCTCAACACATTTCTGCAAAATATAATCAATTTACATGAGAAAGATTTTTACAAATAACATGAAATAAATGAGTCATACATTTAACAAGCGAAGTGAGTGTCTGCAAAGCATGATATACAATGATGATGATTGTTAATCTTAAGAATCTTATTTCTTCATTGAGTTCTGACTTTTAAATATCTTGATGATAAAGTCAATCTTTAGTCAAAGACATCATTTATATAGTTTGAAAGAACAGTAACATATGTTAATGTGATTAAAAAAGAAATTGATTGTAATATGCATGTGTATCACAGATGAAATGTTTGCAACTCATGCTTAAAAAGTAAATTGTTGAAATTTAAGTAGTGAGAAATTTTGTTCATCTTGAACTGTAAATCTGTCGTGAGAAAACTCTTTAAAAGTAACTTCTCAAGTTTAAGAAGAAAATCAGTATAAAGATTATGCTTTATGTATGTTACATGCAACATATATAACAAATTCTTTGATAAAAAATGTGTTGATCATTTTTCTTATGTAAGTAGCAACTTAAATGAGATGTTATTTAAGCAGAGTCAGAAACAATAAATCAAAAAACAAGACAAATTCTTGATGATTAAAAGCATTTAAAAAGTCTTCTTTTTGCAAAGTCAACAACAGTTACAAATAACTTTATGATAAAACAATCTTTTCTATGAATATTGCAGTACAACATTAGAAAATCATTGAAAATTCAAAAATCATTTCTAATCAACAAAAAAGTTTGTAATTTCAACATCATAATTATACAAAAGCAGAATTGCAACATTAATGATACTCAATCATTTAACTCAGCTCACAACTTCTTTTATTTAGTGAAAAACACGTCATCACAGTTAAAAATATACATATATGTGAACAAATACTTAAGATTCAATCAGTAAATAATAAAAACAGCTGAATTAAACATTTGTTTAATCAGAATATTAACTTACAATACAGATGATGAAATGCAAACGTTGCAACTTATAAACATTTACAATTTATGTTCATTGTTTTTTACATTTATAAAGAAATCTTCAATCATTTCTTGCTTAAGCAAGTTACTTAAAGACAATTGCAAACAACTAATCATAAAATATTTCAATTTACATAACTCTTATTGAAGAGAATGAAAATGCTTTATTTAACATACAGCAATCAATAATTTACTTGACATCATTATTAATGTTAAGCTGAAATTATTGCTGAAATCAAACATTATTACTTGTGAAACTCATAATCAGTTTACAACTATTGATCTGATCTTTAGTAGCAAGAAAATACAGTTCATGATATACAAGTGCAAGATTTGCATCAATCTGCATTAAGAATTGAATCATCTTTTAATTGTTATAAAACTTTGTTTATAAAAAACTTCAGTATAGTTTTCAACTCAACAACTATGAAAGAAAATGAACACAGAAGCATTAAACGCATATTTGCATATGCATCTTTCGTTGAATCATTCTTTGAACAGCAAGATGATGATGAACAAAATGTCATGATTTTAACATATGTTACTTAAAAGATGTTAAGAAAAGAAATGTTAAATCACTTAAATGATGTTGAACAATATTATAAATGATGATAAATGTAAAATTATCAATGATGTTATGAAAATCTTTCAATACAGATGATACTCAGCGTTCATGAGGTATAAGAATCTCTGAATGATCTCTTTCTTTTCTTTCTTCTTTGTGCAATGTCTTGTATTTAAAATCTAGTTATTAGAATTTCATTTTGATTTCATTCAGCTTTCAGTTCATGACATTATGTTGCATTAACTACATCATAAGTCAATTCAAGAATATCAGCAACACTTTGTTGTTAACATCTTTAGTCTTGATCAATAAACTCATTATTGTCACTCAGTTTTAAACTTATGTTAACAATGCTTTTGAAGCATGATACATTTTTCTGATTGAACTTCAAACTTGATTCAACGACATCATCACTCAGTATATCAACTGAGTCTCAGTCTGTCAACAAGAACATGAGCAAACTCAGATTAAACTTAAGCAGTCTCAGATCAATAATGAAATCTTGTCAGAAATGATTCAAGAACTCAAGAGCATAAGCAAAATCAATATCAAATCAGAGAAATATTTGAATTCAGAACTTTATATCAAAGAGCAAGAAAACAAGTTAAATCAGTTCATCTTCAAGCTGATCAGCAAGCTGAAGTTGAATGTAAATCATTATTCAACTTTCAAGTCTCATCTTCTGTATGAGTACAGTCGCTTATCAAGAAACACTGTCACTCAAGCGTTGTTGCATATGATTGCTCAGCATGACAAGCTAATCATGATTGAGCAATTAGTTATCTTGTTAAGACAAGTCTTCAATGATTCAAATAAGCAAGAAATCACTCAATGATTCATTTCAGCTTTAAGAATGCAAAATCACATCTTCATTGAATATTTATTTAATTTTCAGCAGCACATTGATGCAATTGAATATGACGTCGTAACTCAAAAATTCAATCTGAAGAATGAATTATTCAGCGAGCTCAAAGCTCTATTGATTCAGATGAATGTCAGCAGTCTGAACTATAAGCAGTTGATTATCAAATGTCAGCAATTGAATAGTCAATATCGCGTCATAGTACAAAATCTTTTTAAGTCAAAAGCAATGATTCATTCTGTTTTTGTAACTTTTACAGTTCTCACGTATCTCGTCAAATATGTGACATTCTCGACAGACTTGAAAGCTATGATCTCAAGCTTGAGAAATCTCATGAACTTATTGATCATCAACATGAAGAAACAAAACTCACTGATCTTTGAGAAGCATCAGCATTGCATGATCAATCATCTGTGTTTATACTGCAATAAGTCTGAGCATCAGACTGCAATCTGCAATTCAAAGCTCAAGATTCAGCTATGAATCGTCTCATTATTTGTTTTTGCAATCTCTATCAACAATCTCACTTTCAATACTTCTTTCATCTTGAAAAAAGTTTAGTTTTTACATACAGTTGCTTGCAGAGACAATTGAACAGTCTGAAAATCTCTGCACTCTCAGTTAACTCAATTCATCAATTAGAAAAAAAGATGAACAATGATCATCTTGTGCTCTCAGATAATTTAAAAAGCAATAAAATCAATGTCAATCTTTCTGTTTTGATTGATATCAACATCATCAATTATTCATTTATTGATGATTCTTTCATGCAAAAACACTCTCTGCTCTGTTTTTCTTTGTTTGAAATCTGTATTCTTCAGAAATTTGATGATCAATCAGTTGTATTCAATTCAATCACTCATTATGCTCTTGTTAAACTTTGAGTCTCAAGTGAAGAGTTTGAAAAAACTCTCTTTTATGTCACTCAACTTTCACAATTCTCAGTTGTTTTAGATTTATCTTGATTAAAAAGTCATAAAACAATTATAAATCTGTGTCATAATCAGCTCATCTTTGAATTTCAAGTCAACTCAGAACTCATACTTGAAACTCTTTTAAACATTTTGATTTCAACTGTGTCAATATCAGTTTCTTCAACATTTTTGCTCTTAAAACATCTGAAGATCTACGTTATAAATAGTGCTTCGTTTCTGCAACTCGCTAGAAAAAAGAATCATGATCTGTTTATCATATTCATGAGAAATATCAACAAAGCTCTGAAAATCACGTCTTTCGTTGATTCTGTCACACTATTATCTCTTGAATATCACAACTTTTTAAATGTTTTCTCTTGCAAATTGATGAACATTCTATCTGAATGATGTCTCTATGATCATAAAATTCAGCTGCAGAAGAGCAAAACTTCTATCTTTGAATCTTTATATGACATGTTTCAAAATGAGCTTTGAATACTAAAGAAATATCTGAAGAATAATTTGATCAAAGACTTTATTTAAGTCAGCTCTTTTCTTGCGATTTCTTTGATACTCTTTGTTAAAAAATTAAGCGAAGAACTCAGATTTTGCGTGAATTATTGAAGTCTGAACGTCATGACAGTTAAGAATCAATACTTATTATTTTTTATTCAAGAAACTCTAGATTGACTGATTAAGATCAAGTATTACATTAAGTTAAATATCATTGCAGTCTTTAATAAACTGCAAATAACTTATGAAAATGAGTGAAAAATCATTTTTTGAACACGTTATGATTTATACGAGTACAATGTTTTGCTCTTTGAACTCATAAATGAATTATCATCATTTCAGAACTTTATTAATGACACTTTGCATGACTTCTTGAACGTTTTCTGCATTGCATACATGAATGATATCTTGATCTATAGCAACAGCAAAAAGAAACATACTCAGCATGTTCATCAGATACTGAAGCAACTTAGAGTCGTTGAACTACAGATAAATATTGAGAAATGCAAATTTTCAGTTATCGAAATCAAGTATTTGAGTCTAATAATCATCATTCACGAAATTAAAATGAATTTTGAGAAAATCAATGTTATCATGAATTGAGTTGCATTTCAAAACATCAAAGATGTTCAAAGCTTTCTGAGCTTCATCAACTTCTATAAATGATTTATTAAGAAGTTTTTCAAGCTGATTGACTCATTGACTATCTTAATCAGAAAAAATCAGTCATTTAATTGAACTCAGAAGTATTAATTTGTCTTCGATTAACTTAAACAAATATTCATTACTGTCTCTATCTTAATGCACTATAACTTGAATCTACTTGTGACTGTGAAAATTGATGTCTTCAACTATGTTATGATCGAAGTCATGTTTCAATGAGATGATAATGAGCAGTTAAGATCTGTGATTTATTTTTCTTTCAAAATGCTACTTGCAGAATGCAACTACAAGATTTATGACAAGAAACTTTTAGCTATAATCAGAGCTTTTGAGAAATGAAGATTTGAACTGAAAGATACGTTAAATTTCGTTGAGATCATTTTCAATCACAAGAATCTAGAATATTTCATGTCAATTAAGTTACTTAGTTGAAGACAAGTTAGATGATCAGAATTTCTCTTTCAATTTAACTTTAAAATCATGTATTGTTTAAGTGAATTAAACACTCAAGTCAATGCATTTACATGTTGATCAGAAGATCTTTTCTTGAACAAGAAGAATAATCATTGAGAACATCAGTGACAGATTGTGCTAAAATCAAAAAACCTGAAAATTCAAGTCTTAATTAATGTTCTCGACGATAGTGACTTTAAAGCATTCAAATCAAGTGACTTGAAGAGTGAATCAATGATCTTTGAGCAGTCTGAATCATCAGAGAAAATGTTTATGAATGAGCTAGAAGAACAACTCTTTGCAATCTATTTCAATGATGAATGAGTACAGATCATGATAATTGCATTAAGAGATGATCAACAAAAGTTTAAAGAATTTTCATTAGCGAAATGTATGCTGCAAAGTGATCGAGTCTACTATAAAGATAAACTATTGATACTTAAAAATGAGAAACTGCAACTACGTTTGCTTCAATTAAATCATAACATGTCTATTGCAAATCATTCAAAAAAAGTCAAGATTTATGAAATATTCAATCGTCATTATTACTGATTCAAAATGATCAAGACAGTAGCTTGCTTTGTATGTAATTATTATTTATGCTTTCAAGTGAAAATCTTTAAAGAAAAATATCAAAGAGCTTTGAAGTCTCTTGATGTACTCAATTATTATTGAAAAGATATAATCATGAATTTCATCATGACAGTATTTGAAAGTAAGAATCTGAATGAAAATTCAACAATCAATATTCTGATAGTTGTGAACAAACTATTTAAACAAGTGCATTACAAGTCTATGAGTGAAATTACAGTTCTAGATACAGCTTGAGTTTTTTATCATGTAATATGAAAACATCATGAATTATCTGATTCAATCATTTTGAATCATGAAACTTAGTTTATCAATCACTTTTGAGATGAACTTTGTATTTGATTGAAGATTTAAGCTCAATTGTTAACTGCGTTTCACTCAAAAATGAATAATTAAATCAAGAACATCAACGATGTTTTGAAACAATATCTTCAAGTCTTCATGTTTTTTATGCAGAATGACTGAGTTGCATGACTGTCATCAGCTGAATTTATCATCAACAATCACTTCTTTGAAAGCACTCAATGCACATCATTTTTAACTAACTTTGAACAGCATTCTTGAATGAGATTGAAATCAAAGAAGATTCAGAAAAACGTTATTGAACACTTGAAATGAATACATGTTGATCTGTTTGTTCAGAAAATGAATTGAATCAATGAAATTCTGCAAGAACAAATGATCTTAGCTCAAGCATATCAGAAACAATTCACTAATGTTCATTGATAACATGTTCTCAAGTATGCAATTAATGATATGATTTAATTAAATGCTTGCAATCTGATGATTCATCAACTCAGCAAGAAGTTATTTAATAAATTCAAGAAATCTTTCAGAATCATCAAAATTATTAGTTCTCATTCTTATCAATTAAAGTTGTTCAATGACTGATTTTATTTCAATGTCTTTCATACTTATCTGCTTCATTTTGTGATCAATGATCTTTTATTTAAATAAATATCTTTCACGTTGTTTTTGATAGTCTTCGTTGAAGAAGTGCTTAGCTGAAAGATGAACGAAATATTGAACTTTCAAGTAAAGAACTCTCAGCTAGAGTATTTAATTAAGTGAATTGAGATAGAAGAAAACAGTTGAGTAAAGTTTGCAAATGTGATGAATGTCATTGAAGTCATGAACGTCTATCACGCTCAAAATTTCGATCATTTGAATAAGAATTCATGAATCACTTACGTGCAAAAAAGCAGCAACTCTGAATATGAGTTGAAGAATTAAAAGTCTTGCAAAAACTTCAACTTCAAAAAAAGAAATTTATTGTCACAATTTTAGCATGTGTTACTTGAAAAATGTTGAAAAAAGAAATGTTAAATCACTTAAATGATGTTGAACAATATTATAAATGATGATAGATGTGAGATTATCAATGATGTTATAAAGATTCTTTGATACAGATGATACTCAACGTTCATGAAGTATAAGAATTTCTGAATGATCTTTTTCTTTTCTTTCTTCTTCATGCAACATCTTGTATTTAAAATCTAGTTATTAGAATTTCATTCTGATTTCATTTAGCTCTCAGTTCATGACACAAAAGAATGTGCAAAGTTATCAAGATATTATAGAAAATCATTGAGAAATTTACTTTCTTGACAAAGTCATCAAATTGAGCAAAGAACTTCTGAAATTCAAACTGCTCAAAGATAGTAATGAAATCAAGATGATTGTAAATCATATGAAAAACACAAAGTACATTAGATGCATGAAATGAATATCTGAAACACAATGATCATAAAAACAAGATCATTCAACAAGTAAAGCGTGCACATTTCAGATCATAAATGCATAAGTTGAGTGATGCACTTAAGTCAATATGATGCTTTGCAAAATGAGTCAGAATCAAAAGTCAGTTATTTAAAAAACTTTCTCAGTTTTTATCATTAAAGCAAAGTGACATTGATTAAATGACAATGATGTTCAAGAAAAAGATTGAAATATTGCAAGAAAAATTCTTTTCTTCATTCTTTCAGACAAATGTTAATGATATTGCAAACTCATTTATATTTTTAACAATATCATTTAACTTATGCATTTCAAAAAATGAAATGAAACAGACAATTAAAAGAATAAAAGCAAACAAAGCATTAAATATTTTAAACATTTTAAACAGAATGCTGCAGACAGATTTTACAGAACTGATTTCAATATTGATGAGTTTATTCAATGTATATGTAATACACAAATATCATTTAAAGCTGTTCAAAAAGATTTAAATGATAGTATTATACAAATCAAAAAAGAGCAATTATACTGATTTAAAAACATATTGACTTATTGCTTTGCTTGATATCATAGAAAAAGCTTTGAAGTCAATCATGATTAAAAGATTGAATGATATAATTAAGACTCATCACATGCTATCTGATGCTCAAATAAAAGTGAAACATAAGTAATTCATGATCTTGACATTAAATTTACTAGTAGATCAGATTCATACAATATGAGACTGCAAAATTAAATATGTAATGTTCATGCTAAGTTTAAATGTTGTTGAAGTGTTTAATTAAGTTTTGCACATCAGACTTTTGCATACTTTGAAAATGAAAAGAACTTCAAACTATATAGTTGAATGAGCACACAGCTTTCTTAAGAATTGAGAAACATTGCTGAAATTCAATGAATAAATGAGTGACATATGCAAGATAAATGCAAACATATTGCAAAAATTTCTCATTTTATCGATTCTTTTTCTATTTTTCAACGCAAGTCTGATTAAGAAGTATGAAGCATTAAAAATTAAGATCAAAGTGATTAACTTTATAAATGACATTAACATTTTAACATACAATAAATTAATTGAAGAAATTTGCAAAATACTGAGCAAAGCATATGATGTTTACGCAAAATGAGCTTGCATTCATGATACAACATTTGCATCAGAAAAGTATGAATTTACATACTTCATCAGAAAATCAAAAAAATTTGATATGATAATTAGCATATAAATAAAAAGTTCAGTCATTAAGTTGAAATCAGATGTGCAAGTTCTGAAAGTACAATTAAACATGAAATTGCAATGAAATGTGCATTTTCGTCAAATCATAGTAAATCACATTACATGAATGCTAGCACTTAATCGACTCAAAGTCTTTATATAAAAAACAATCTTCATAAAAACAAGATAAATATACTCAGCAATAGTAAAATCAGAAATTGCATTTAAAGCATTAGTTTGACATCAATGAGAAAAAGAGAAAGAATTGTCAGATAAAGAATGTAAACTTGAAACATTATAAAATTAAACTTTACATCATGTTGCAAAAATATTCAAAAAAGTAAACATTAAGACTTTGAAAGCAGAAATGTATATAAGTTCACTGCATGTTCATTTAAATATGCTGCAAGACAAGATCATGTTATACAGTTGAATTAATGATTGTACATAAAAAATCAAACAAGCATGCAAATTAATATGCATTCATTTGATGAATATTAATCACATCATCTTTCATTCTTTTATCATCAAGAAAGTGATGCTTTTAAACAACTTAATTCAAGAAAATGTAAAAATACAGTTGAAATGCAAGTAATTAACTTTCGCTGCAACGATTTTGACTAGTGACAGCATTGCAATAAAGCAATATTACAAAAGTCAATGAAAGCAATGATGAAAAAAATATAAAAAACACATTGCAGATGTTTATATCATTTTAACACAAAGATTACATTTGTTCAACAAGATAATAAAGATGCAAAATAATCTTCAGAAAATTAAAAATACTTTCATCATTTATATTAAAATTAAATGCATAAATTTGAATATTTATTTGCACTTCAGAAACATTTCAGATGCAGATAATGCATGATGCAACTGTGATTGAAATCATCAAATGATGAAACATGTACTTATGCATTGCTTGAATTGATTGCATTTGCAATCAAGAATGTTATAAAATGTTAACTTTTTAAACTATTAAATAATCATCATTATTATGAAAAGTTTCAAAGCAGCTGCAAGAATAATGATGAAAATGAAGCTTTTAAAGCAATTTAAAGTGATTGAATCACTCATTCTTTAACATGCAATCAATGTAAACTAATTTGATACATAGTTTCATAATGATAGTTTCAAATGTGCAAAGCAATCATATAAATAATGAGTGATTTTCTATTTCAGAAAGTTTTGTTCACTCAATATAAATAGCATAGAATTTCTCATGAGTTGACTTAATCAATGTCATAAAAGTATATAAATTTATTATTATTACTTTTGCATTATCTTTTTGCATTATCTTTTAATAAAAAGTCATAAAGAGAAACATGAAGATTATTTAATAAAAAGTCATGATGAGAAATATAAAAAGAAATATAAAGAGAAAAATGAAGAGAAACATGAAGAGAAATATGAAAAGAAACATGAAGAAAAACATAAAGAGAAACATGAAGAAAGTCATGATGAGAAACATGAAGAGAAATATGAAGAGAAACATGAAGAAAAAACATGAAGATCATTTGACTTTGATAGAAAGTCATGATAAGAAAACATGATAAAAAGTCATGAAGAAAATTATGAAGACTGTTTGATTAAGCTATTTACATTTATTTAATATTTTATTAAATCAAGTTGAGTTTTTAAGTTGAATTATTAAGTCAAGCTTTTCAATTCAACTTGAGTATTTAAGTTCAACTTCTCAACTCAACTTAATACTTTTCTTAAAAAATTTCAACTCAACTTGATGCTTTTTGAGTTGAATATTTAACTTGAACTCAAGTACTTGACTTGATGCAATCAGTTTAACACTTACATCAAAAATAATATTTTTACTCTGAAGATATTTTTGCTGAATTGATGAATATTGTTGATGCATTAAGTAATTATCATTAAGTGAAAACTCAAAAAAGAGAGAATCAAATACAAAGCTAAATGAATGTGTAAGAAGTTTCATCAGAAGTAAAGAATTAACTATAATGAGATCTTTGCTTTGATGATTGAAGTCATGATCATCAAAATGCTTTTAACATTAATGATTAAATATGATTATAAAGTTAAATAAATAAATATCATTATCACTTTTCTAAAAACACATTTAAAAGAGAAAATCTGAGTACAATAATCATCAAGATTTGAACAAAAAAAATTAATAATAATTGTTAAAAAGTGCAATGATAAACTTGTTTCTAACAACTTATTGTGATAACTTTGAATTCAGTCTAAATTCAATCAAACTTATTTTTAGTAACTTTCTTTAAACTAGCATCAAAGATAAAGTTGCATGTCACAACTTTGTCATGCATGACAGTATATAGATAAAACAGTCTGTGACTTCTCTTTATAATTTAGATAAATTTCATCATATGTGATACTGTTCATTCTACTTTTTTAATAAATTATGAGTTCAATTAGCAAAAAGCTTTCAACGTAATTAAATTGAAACACTTTAAGCATTTGAAACTTGACAACTTGATATGAAATTTATTCAAATGAGCAATCAGCAATCACTTATTATGCATCTCATGTTAGAAATCTGTCTAGAGCGAGTCAGATAAAGATGTCATTTAACTAGAAGATAAATGCTAAGAAAGAAAGATAGCTACAGAAAAGAAGCTGACTACATATGTGTATTTCTCAGTCGACGCTAGACTCAATAGAAACTAATCAAGATGACGAAGCAAGAATAGATCTGACAAGACTAGAAGATTGAGTCTGACAAGACTAGAATCATGACATTATTTCTCTTCTTTGACGATTCATGTTTGCATGAATGTATTTTCTGCTCGACTCAATTGATTGCTCAATCATGATTTCACAGACTCAGATCTGTTAAATCATGATTGATTGAATTGTCGATTAGCGCGATTTGTTCAAGTATTGAATATGAAAATCGTCAACGATCTTCTGAGCGTTCATAAATTCGTCGTCATCAGCGTTGTATCAATTGAGATCATTGTCATAGTC
>JAABUK010005507.1_pt1 | contig 19642 bp, 18 predicted proteins | sample 5559141 | NCBI WGS metagenome assembly JAABUK01 (sample SAMN10711869, study PRJNA513367) | rock metagenome | isolation source: Antarctica rocks | place: Antarctica: Victoria Land, Pudding Butte nord | collected 2016-01-03 | reverse complement strand
AAGGGAGAAGGTGCCGGAGGGGAGGAGTGGAAGTAGATGAGCTTGGTGGTGGGTGGATGGATGGAGAGAAGAAACTGGCTAAGCATCCAAAGGTATAATGGGATGAATAAGTAGTCTAGATAGAGATCCACCGTCTGCATATACTGATATTACTTGGACCTTCCAGTTGTTTTTGTCCCCATCCACCGAGCCAAGGCCGAGATCTACCGGCCTCGTCGAAGTATCAAGGTTGAGAGGAGACATGTTTTTGGCCTGCCGGATGAGCAGCAAAAGCCCTAGATAGAGAGCATTGACCGGTTTTCAAGTTTCGTTTCCTGCTGTCTGGCTCATGACTACCATGTCTGGGAAACGTTCTAACCCGACCATAGGCGGAGCAAGCCGGTGGTAGAATAAACAGTCTACGTAGAGAGCAAGTCTCTCCCAAGCACATGGGCGCCCAACGAAACGTAGCTCCCATCCCATCCCGGCCGACTTCCCGTGGTATCTGATTCGTGTAAGAAGTTGCGTGTGATGCTCCAAAGACCCATTTTAAGCAAGAACAGTACAAAGCGCCAGGGTTCACAAACGGTGCTGGTACTCGGCCAGCTTGATCTGGACGGCGTTCAACGCTGCTTGTTGCACCTCTTCTGGCGTGGCGTGCACATCGACGCTCATGGCGTCCCGCTCTACCTCGTCTGGCTCTTCGAGGTTGTCAACTTGGCTGTTCACCATCTCTTGCTTCATGTAGTGCCCTTTTCGGTTGGCTACCCGTTCTTGCAACGTCTTCCGGTCTGCTCGGAGGTAGAGGAAATGGACCTGGACGTTGGGATTCTCGTAGTTTGCGATTCGGAGGACGTCTCGATACTTGTGTTTGAGAGCCGAGCATGTCACGATGACGCCATCCGAACCTTCGAGCCGGTTCATCGCTTCCTTGCGGAGGACGATGAGCCAATTCCATCGGTCTTCATCGGTCAAGGGGATACTGCTCGCCATTTTCGCCTTGTTGGTGTCCGAGTGATACTGTGGCATAGGTCAACGGCGGATAGGGAGCATGAAAGGAAAAGGAAGAGAACCTACATCATCGCCCTCAACATATGGAAGAGAAAGTTCTTTCGCCAGATACTGTGCAACTGTTGTCTTTCCACACCCGGCCGGACCGGTAACGAAGCAGATATGCTTCATCTCTTGCTGATCAGTCGATCTGCCGTTCAGCGTGATGTATGAGGGGGAAGGAGAGGAGGGAGCAGAATGGTTGGGGGGTGGAAAACGAGAGATCGGATCGGCTGATAACATATTGCATGGGAACAAGTTTGCAGACAAACGCAATCACGGAAAGAAGTTCAAAGGAGGACACATGAGGAATGAGCAGATCTGCAATGGAGGCAAAGCTTGTCTTGAATCGCAAAGCATGGAGGCAAAGGACTGGTGATTGAAAATCGTTGGAGAAGTCGGTGGACCACCGCTCCTGGAAAAAAGGCGCAGGGCGATATATGAAGGAGGGATGTGGGATACACGTAATAATATGGTCTCCATACCAGAAAGCCCCCGACAGTTTACCCCACACTAAGACAAGCAACCTCAGTGATGGGGAACGGGCGATTGACGTCCAAGTGACCGGATAGGATGGAAAATCGGGGGTAGGAAGTCGGGAGGCTGCTTCCGTGAGGCATACATGTTCCGCCAAATCCAGTCGCGCGTTCTCACATCTCGGATTGGTGCTCAGGAACAAGAGCGGAACCAGCGGGCCGGGTCCTACCACGATGGTGAGGAGCAGCCCGTCTCGCGACAGCAAGGCGCTTGCAGCAACAATCGCTTGATGGTTGTTCAACTGTGTCTAACTTATTCCTGTTGTAGTCGCACCAAGATCCAAGGCCGCTTTCCCCACATGGCTTCTGCATGATGCGCGAGGGAGATCATTTCGGGCTCCGGGGATCGAGGAGGATTTTGGGCGCTGAGCGGCGAATCTTTCTTCCTCCCCCCAAGCGAAGATGCCGCGCTGGCAGCTGTCGTGCCAACTTCGGCTGTTGAGCCAGTTCGTGATACAGCGTCTGGGTCATTCGCCGGCTTTCTCACGGAGCTCGGCACAGAAGTGCACGGCAGGGGAGCAGATCGACCGTCCTCTAGGGTCCTGGAGTTCTGCGTGATACTCCCTACCAGCTTTGCATACGTTCAGAACGCTACTGGATCCTGAGTGAGTCGATTGGGACGTGAGGGGCTGGCCGGGATCAACACGCTTCTCCATGTCTAGAAAGTGACGCTCTGCGGATTCGATGAAAAAGTTGAGCTTGACCGCCTACCAGTAGGGCGACAGATAATACATGAGCAGCAACTGCGCTAGCGAGTGATCCAGGGGGGACCAGTATGTGTGGTGGTCAGCACAGCAGAGGAGATGGCCTGAATCCATCCGCTCGTAGATGCGGGACTAATACGCGCAATGGACGAGAGATACGTTGACTGCTTGATCATCGTCCGTGTTCACCATCTCGGGCACAGACACGCGACGGCATGGGTGTGATTATATAAGCGGGCTTGGCATTCACACTCGGTGCAGCTGGAGCTTGACGGCTTCGACCTCCCCCGTCAGGCGGGCAGGCTGGCGAGAAGCGATGCTGCAAGCCCTTGACGAGAACACCACTCAGCTCTCACGGCTCTGACACTGGATTCTGCGTTCGTGACCTTCTTCATTATGTCTTCGTTTTTCTTCTCGACCCCGGTCGACATTGACATAGTCCTTGAAGACACCGATGAACGACAGACTGTCGAGGTCAAGCTTGACAAGAACAGAAGGGAGAAGGCTCCACTGTACATGGATGGCGAGTCGGTCAAGGGTGCTGTTACAATCAGGCCCAAAGATGGCAGACGACTAGAACACACTGGGATCAAGGTCCAATTCATTGGTCTCATTGGTGAGACGGGTCTTCCTGATCGGAAGCATGCGTTCTGAAATTCGCACAACTGCTGATGCTGCCCTCCAGAGATGTTCTTTGATCGCGGCAACCACTACGAATTTCTGTCTCTTGGTCAAGAGCTAGCTGCACCTGGCGAGCTGCAACATCCGCAGACTTTTCCGTTCAACTTCAAGAATGTTGAGAAACAGTACGAATCCTATAATGGCATCAATGTGAAGTTAAGATACTTTACTCGGGTGACGGTGTCAAGAAGAATGGGCGACGTGATAAGAGAAAAGGACATCTGGGTCTACTCATACCGAATACCCCCAGAAACCAACAGCTCCATCAAGATGGACGTGGGCATCGAAGATTGTCTACATATCGAATTTGAGTACTCGAAGAGCAAATACCATTTAAAGGACGTCATTGTGGGGAGGATATATTTCCTACTCGTACGACTCAAGATCAAGCATATGGAGCTATCGATCATTCGACGAGAGACCACAGGCGTAGCGCCGAACCAGTATAACGAGAGCGAGACTTTGGTACGATTTGAGGTATGATGACTATTCCTTGTCTCCTGTCCCCAAAAGCATGCTTACTGTTATGCAGATAATGGATGGTTCGCCTTCAAGAGGTTAGTCACCTTCTAACATGATTTCATGCACCGCCGAACCGACCGATGACCTTGCAATTACTCTTCTCCGGACCCAGGCGATGGTGACTGATGCGCTTCTAGGGGAGACGATACCAATTCGATTATTTCTCGGTGGCTTTGACCTGACACCAACTTTCCGCGAGGTAAACAAGAAATATTCCACTAGATATTATCTGAGTCTAGTGCTCATAGACGAAGGCAAGTGCTCTACCGTCTCTTGTTCCCTGAATGTACTTTCGCTGTTCCTCCTGCACCTTGAGGCTCAAAACGTCGGCTTCTGCCATTTGCCGATGGGTCCGGCATCCTAGACCTGACGGCTCTCTACACCCCACGCTAAAACCGCCCAAAAATCCTGCCTCTGCGATTTCCCCGTTCTTGACACGGGCTGTACGACGACAGCTGGACTGACCACTTCGCAGATGCTCGTCGCTACTTCAAACAATCCGAGATCGTGCTATATCGACAAGCACCTGAGGAGGCCCGTGCCCTCGCACTAGACCCACCGAGTCTTGGGGGAAAACTTCCAACGCATACTCCGCCGGTACCTGCCTGATTGGGATCTCCCTCCTGGTGTGGACCCTCGCGATCTGTGTGGCGGCGAGGCGACCTCGGCTTGGCACACTGTGTATCGCTGAGGGCCGACCGGCCGTCGAGTGCCTGCAGATACGAAGTCATCATGCGCTTCCGACAATGCCATGTCTACAATCCCATCGATCTAGCTTGATCGAGCCATCGCTTAACAGAGATCGCATCCGCTGGTGCAACCTCTATCGGAAGATCCCGAAGCTCATGTACCAAGGTCCTACATATGTTCTCTATGCATGGATTATGGATACCCCGCAAGAAGCCTGTACCGGCCACAGCGTTGCTTACGCCGCAGATTGTGAATTTCATGTCAATGTCGCGGCATAGCTGCCAGCGCAGGTGAAAGAAGCCTTGTCTTGTATGGTTCTTTCAAGGCCAAGATGATACTGGCAGTCCAGAAAAGTCATAGTCCAAGACCACGGGTGTTCGATCACTTCGGAGAGAGTCCCCATTGGTCCTGAGCTAGAGTTTTCTTGGCATCAAGTGCGTACGTGAGGAAGCCGATCGTCGCCGCATTCTGCTGCATATGCATCCCCCATCCATCAGTGACAGCAATACGAATCCCAGGTGCAATACTTTGCAGAACAAGGACCATCAACAAGCTGACCTAGGCCTGATCTTGAAGCCCTGCCTACCATACCTAAGCAATCCAGTCGCCCTTCTCGGAAAGTCAACGAAGCCAAACCCGACAATTCCAAGCCCCCCTACAACCTCTAAGGCCTCCCCATCCCTAGTCACGCCGTTCTCATGGCCACCTCGGAAAATCGCCATCAAAGCCCCAAGTCCGTCTTAGCGGAGTAGTCTTCCAGATTCACAGTGCGCTCTACCTCTTGTAATCCAAGCAAAGCATTCCCTCGCCAAAAGCCTTCGATTGCATTTATTACATACTGGCAATATAATTCATAGTAAACAGTTTCCTACTCGGAAGCGCGGCTATCTCCCCAAAGGATCAGCTTGAAGTCCCCCATCTCCAGCACACCTCTAAGTAACAGGGTCTCCTTGCAAGATCGTTGGCGCTTCATCAATTCGACTCGGGGGTACGTAGCCGATCGAGTAAGTAGTTGGCTATACATTTCACGGTCCCGTACATCACGTCGCATCGCATCGCGTCACATCATATGCAATAAACCTTGACGATGCCACAAGAGTCCATGGGATAGCCTTCAATCCAGTCCAGTGTTCGCTCGTTCATTGATACACCCACCAAGTCCTAAGACTTGGGAGCCAGAAGAGCTTTCTGGGATTGCCACTTCCACTCCCGCTTCCTCTGCCGTGCACGCCTCCTGACCATCCTTTGTCCCTCTCACCATCCTCCCCCAATAGTCCCCGCTAGCTTTGCAATCCTCTCCGTATCCGCGGGGCCCTTCTTGCTTTTACCGACATCGCTCTCTACCTCGCGGAAGCTGGTGTAGACTAGTTTCTCGAGGGGGGTGGATGTGTAGGTGGACCAGTGGGTGAGGAGGTCCTGGATATTGGTGTTGGCGTTGGTATTGTGGTGAGTGCTGGTAATGGGATCGGGAGCGCAGTTGGCGTCGTGCATATCGACATCGGCTTCCTCGTCGTCGTCGTGGTCGTCGTCGTTGGGATTGGGCTCGCCCTCCTCAGATTCGGACTGGGAAGACGCAGAGAAGTATGCTGAATCAACTCTTTTCAACCACTCCCGCTGTGATGATATCGCATTCCCATTCCCCGGATCATCCGCGTCCTGCATATTCTTATCTTCTCCTTCACTTCTGAGCACTCCCTGCAAAGCAATAGCTTCGTCCATCCTGATCTGGCCCCCTCCATTCGTACAGCCACCGGGACAAGCCATAACCTCCACGTATGCATACTCACTGCCCCCAGAACCAGCAGCACCATTCTTCCCTCTCCTCCTCGCAGCAACAGCGCCAGGCATGCTACTCACTCTAGCCGGCTTCAGCTTCCGCACCAGATTCTGTATGTTTCTAAAGCCGTAGAATCTCGCGCATTTGAGGAGCGGCTCTTGGGTTGAGGAAAAAAGAGTGTATTCGACGACATCGGCGTTTCGGCCTCTTTGGGTGTGTATCGTGCTTCCCGGGTGGAGGGACTGTTGAGTCGCGAGGACATGGTGAAGGTAGCCGCCCGATGTGCCGGCTGTGGTGGATTGGGCTGGGCCATTGTGTTGATGGTGGCGCCGCCTGGGTTTCGGAAAGAGGAATCTGGAGATTTTGCGGTCGGGGAATGGAATGGGGTATTCTTTGGGTAGGGGTGTGAGCGGGAGAGATTGTAGATTGATGCCGCGGTCGTTGGAGAGGGTGACGAGTTCGCGAGATGTGATGACACAGTCTACGTCTCTTACCGGGGAAGTTGTTGCGCCATTGTTCTCTTCGTGAGCCCACCATCGATCTGTCAGTTCCTCGCGGCTGGCTTCAAGCTTTTTGTCGAAACAAGGCATTATCGCGAGATGCCAGATTTGTGATGGGTGGATGCCAAGCGATTTGCTCAGGACAGATTTTAGTAATGTGCCTGTCAGTGCTTGTGGTGATTTCAATTTCGAGAGATGAGGTAGCACATGGGGGTGTGTCTTCTCGGCATAGCAGATCCAACCAGGACATGCTGAGGTCAGGAGAGGTCGAGCGGCGGTGCTCACACCAGTCAGGGATTGTGCAACTTCTTCTGCGCCTAGAGCGAGACATGCTTCTCGCATGCGATTCGTGTCTACCACGTAGGAGAAGCCGCTGCCATGTTGTCCTCCGCTACGTAGTCCTCGAGGTCCACTGAGCAGCTGCTCTATCATGTATCCCGCCTGTCTTTCCGAGACCTTGTATGCTGCAGCCAAACTTGCTCTCACCTGCGGGCTAACGCTCGCGACAAAGAGCTTCGAACCGGCGCTGTCATGCGGATGACCATCCCCCGACCCGTGTAAACTCTTTCGAACGTCAAGGGCAGGGTGCGCGTTGAGTGTGGTCAGAACCTCAGTATGCGACTGGAGAGATATGAGGACAGCTTCGGCCGATGTCACGCAGCCTGAGCAGGCGAGACAGTCTGTGAGAGATATTGAGGCAGGTGGAGGGTTTTCCGCCTGGACTTTGTCTTCGGTCGTCACCTCATAGGGATTCGACTGTTCTTGTTGTTTGGGCAATGTCTCGACAGGCTTTATGCACGCTACACCTGGCGAGATGAAGTCGTTGAGGTCATCCGCAGATAGAATCGCGCTCATGCTCGGAAAGGATGTGGGCGCCCGGTTTGACGAAGGATTTAGTAGTCGTACGAGGGTCGAGTCGAGTACGAATGTATTTCGTGAGATGAATCAGAGTCACTAGATTAGTTGATGCCACATAACGTGGATCCGCAGCCCCGAACTTCGTGAATATCAATTGTTCTGTTTTACTACGCCACTCGTGGCGAGATCGGATGACAAAAGCATCGAAAATAGTTGCTGGGACAAACATGCCAAGAATTTTATCGATAAGATCATGAGGCGCCAAGCCCGTCAGGGGCTCATGCACTCGTCCGAGTCTCGAACTACAATCCCATTTCGCTCAACATCTATCAGAACCAGACCAAACATCACGGCCATGCAGAAGCTATCCAGTCCATTCCTAGGCTCTATCGCCGAAGTCTGCATCGTGATGCCCGACCACAAGAAGACCGTGGATGGTCTCCTCCGGCTAGGCATCGGTCCCTTGTAGGTCTTTGACTTCACACTATCCTCCGTTCCCGAACGCTACTTTTGCGGCAAGCCGGGCTTCTATGAGTTCAAGGCCTGTTTTGTCAAACAGGGAAGCTTGACCTTCGAGATCATGGAGCCAGTGGCTGGGGAGAGTTTGATGGCTGAGTATCTGGACCAGGTAAGGGTATCTACCTTGCTTGCACTGGCATACGTCGGCGGCCCAAACTACTGAACGGAGGTAGTGCGGCTAGCGCGAGGCCGAGCCACGAAAATTGAAGAGATGAGGCAAGGAAGGCGTTCAGCATATAGCTTTTGATTGTGGCAATGTGCCAATGCAGGAGCGGAAGAGGCAAATCCGTGAAAGGGGGTATCAACCTGCTATGGAGGGTGTCTGGAAGGGGAAAAAGGAAATTATCATTTCTGCTTCTTTGACACGGAAGAGAGTACAGGCACGGTATTTGAGAGTACTGAGTTCTCAGAGGATTGGGAGGATCCGCAGTTTGAATGGTACCCACAGCCTCCGAAGGGTGAAGACCCAGTTTATGATTCAGAGACAGGTTTGAAGAAGAAATGAGATGATCTGGCGTTTGGAAGCTGTCTGTTTGATGAAAACGAAAGGCTCTGGAACGCGTTGAAAGCGACCTAGAATGTATGTGTCGCGGGGTGTCCGAATAAAGCTCCGGCTGGAAAAGACCAAGTTCAGAATGGTGTTCGCATATCGGTTCCTGGAATTGACACTGCCCGCAAATTGGCACAAAAATTCTGTTTGCCTTTTCTATTTTACCGTTTTCCATCGCAGGGGGCTCTGCTTGAGAGAGTATGAATCCCTCCTGATGCAGCTCGGTCTCCTCAGCATGTTTAACATCGAGGCTTAAATAAATGGATTATGGAATATCTTCTTCAGTATATAGAAATCTGTTGCCGCGCAATGATGCCTCTCTCAACTAGGTCAACCATTCCCCCAAGGTGTACAATCGGAGCGTCGTCCCATTTCCGTGGTGGATAAACTATTGCCTCGCTGGTAATGCGATAACGATCGTCTTGAACACGGAGGATGAAAGGACTCCGCGCTCCGTAAATAACCCAAAGCTGGTCTTCAAGCTGAGCTGGATACGTTGCCATAACTATGTAGCCCTTCGAGGTTTCAAAAGTGCGAAGAGGATCATTATTAGCCGATCCTGGACTGGTAAGCGTTATTTCCGTCATTAAAGTGTCGACAAGAACGGCCCAGGCTTTTAGGACTAGACAGTCGTTCTCTCCCTCAGCAAGTTGGAATGATGCATCGGCTTTTGTGCTTCCAGACGCACTAAAAGATGTTTTGGATTCGATTGCCTCTGTAACGACACGAACAGCCGAAACTGCGTTGCAAGTCCAGTCGGGTACCCAAGAGGGCAGATGCTTGGTCAGCGGCCCACGGGCTGCTGTCGCATGAGAAAGAACGTCAAGCTTATCTTCGAAGAGGATGATTCGTTTTGTTGATTCGACAAGGACTTCAATGATTGTGTTTGTCTCGGAATAATCGGGAAAGATTCCATAGTTCGGCCAGGCTAAGCCCAGAAACGCATATATCCTGTCACGGTCGTCGGAGGTATAGCAATGCCGCGAATGCGCCAGGAGCGTCTTGAGGTCTGCAGGGCCAGACCAATCTTGCTTGCTTTTGATGACGAACTTTACAACTTCCGTAGCAATTTTAGCGTGCTCTTTGCGAGCAACAATGGGGCGAAATTGGCTATCCTGAGATTCATTCCATGAGAATTGCTCGTTCATTTCAAGAAAGAGGTTATGGTAGCTGGGAAGATTTTTGTGGATAGAACACAAGGATGAGAGTATCTCTGGTAGCCTTGTCCAGGAAATGGAATGCCGGCCAAACAGGAAGTATGCTTGCGATGAAGCGATAAATTCTTGGTACACCCACGCTCTGCGCCACCATGGACTTTCTAGAATGTCGAAGACTGCAAGCCACTCTTTCATGAAATTCTCGTCGACGGTATTGGCCCATAGGTGGTTGTTGAGTCGGTTCTGATGGAAGCGTTCAATAGATTCGTCATCTTCTAGTTGATGATCCGCGTCTAAATCGTCGTCCAAAGGTGGGACGTTCTCATAGAGCCTCTGCAGCCACTTAACGCCGCGGCCGCTCTCTTTCTTTGTAGAAAGACAAACGAGAACTTGCTCCGCGTACTGATAGATGTGCCGCATAAAGGCCACTTGATGTGACCTTTCCATTAAATTGGTCTGATTAATGCAGATCTGGTCAACCCACAACAGAAATTCCCTCTCATGGTAGGTCTTCCTCCAAAAATGGCGCGCTTCCTTGAGTGCGTGTCCCAAATTCGAGAAGACATTGAAGCTGACTCCGTCGAGAATAATCGTTTGGGTCTTTTGCAGATCGCCTGCACAGTACGATAGCGCAGTGTACCTGCCGTGCACATCATCTAAGGCGATATTGTGCACTAGCTGGCATTCGATCAAACCCTTCCCACTGTCAGGCAGAATCCTGATAAGACGGATCTCGCGCCGGGAGGTACTCAGATCTGTAAAAGAGGCTCTGCCATAGAAATGTACGTTGTTAGGTGTGCAGAAAATATCTTGCCTGGGGAGCTTTTCGGCGCCTGAATTGGCAGCCATTTCTGGATTATGCTCCGGTATTATCATGCTCAACATGATTCTTCTGAGTAAGAGCAAGTGCGCAAGGAAGACTCGATTTGGGCGAAAGCAAGCCAGCCCCTTTCCATCACCCAGCTCTCTGGTGTGAGGTGCGTCGTTTGACAGGAGAGCGGGGAACATGCAAAAGGCTCGGAGGGTCAAAGGCGCTCTTCTCTTGGTTCAGACGGAAGGACCCGAGGCTTGTTTCCAGATACAGCTTAGGCGTAAGCGGTACCGGCGGGCCGGTATCGATAACAAGATCGTAGGGCGAGGGGCGCTCCATGCTGCCTACAGCAATATCCCAGTCAGTCAGGCAACAAACACGTCACCGCCGAACCTAAGTCATTGGAATCAAAATCCTGCGATGCGCCCTTTCATGCAAGAAGCAATCAAAGACGCACTCATATTATCTGCGCTAATCATCCTCCCTATGAGCTTCCTCGGACCCGGATGGAGAGTCGTCAGCAAGGATGACAGACCAACCCGAGAGCACTTCGCGCGGCAACACATTTCCCGAGAGGAGAAGGAAGAAGGATAGAGCCACTGAGGAAGACGAAGAAGATGCGTCATCTCCGTATTTTGAGCCGAGTGCGGAGTCAAAGGCAGAATCAGTAAAGAATGAGGAGAAGGTGAAGAGGTCGCGCCAGACTTTTCTCTCGCTCAGCAATGGCCAACTCTCTACTCGGTTATCCCTCACCAACCCAACGAGACGTAGCGATGCCGCGCGGAAACCTCTGAAAGAGATCGCAGCAGAGACGAAATCACTGCTCCCCGGTCTGCTAGCAACTCGACCAGACGTACCAGATAAGGGTTACCTCTACAAGGACGGCGATGCCCCTCTGCTTGACAAGAAATACTGTCCCCGACTCCTCGCTGCGCGTATTAGAGTGATCAATTCCGACACCATCGACGCTGCACTCTCGCTCAGTGCCTCAGCGACAAACAACCGACACCCTTGCGTCCTCAACATGGCCAACGCCAATTCAGCAGGAGGTGGGTGGGCGCACGGTGCCCTTGCCCAGGAAGAAGCGCTTTGCTATCGTACGTCATTGTCCAAGACGCTCAAGAAACACTACTATCCGCTTCCTGACAGAGGAGGCATATATTCACCGTTCGTCCTGGTCATTCGTGATAACCTCAGATCTGGTCATGATCTCCTGGATTTGACGAATCCAGCAGGATTACCTGCTATCAGTGTCGTGAGTGTCGCGGCCGTTTGCATGCCTCAGACTACGAGGGACGCGAATGGACATCAGAAATACGCGTTGGGTCAAGATATGAGACTGATGGAGGAGAAGATGCGAATCATCCTCAGAATGGCGGTTAAGAACGGCCATAGACAGATAGTTTTGGGCGCGTTTGGATGTGGAGCATTTGCGAATCCGAGACAGGAGGTTGCGAGGATGTGGGCAAATGTGCTAAAAGATGTAGAGTTTAGTGGGGGTTGGTGGTCAGATGTGGTGTTTGCAGTCTTGGACGATGGAAGGGGCAATCTGCACACTTTTCGAAATGAACTGGATGGCATAATGGTGTGATCAGACACGGGCACCGTGCTGCAAGCGAATCTTCCAGATTGGGATCGCAAGCGAAGTCGCTTTGGGATCAATACTGTCCTGGACTCATTTTCTTTTGATGACTTCAAAAGTCTCGGAATCTCGCAGATGGCGCATCACGAATCGAACTCAGCAAGCTGCCAGTTTTGACCACAAATTTCCATCCAACGGTGAAGAAGTTTCTCGATCTTTACTCCATCTTCATCAGTGATCCATGAGAAATTGTACCTAGGCACCCTTCTCCAAACCTTCCACAATCGGAGTATGAGCGGATACAGCACTCTCAGGTGTCTCTTGCCGTCTCGATCAAGGAGATCGTGCGATCCTCTCTTATTAATGAATGCCTCGTCCTCCGATCGAAGCTCGACACATAGTCTGAGCACATACATCATCTCTGCGCGAAGCTTGGACGGCATTGGCATAGGTCCTCGAAGTGGCTGATCGGCGATGAAAGACTTGAATGTGTGGGCTGCCCTGAGAAGTACGTATGGCGCAGCTGTCCTAGCGAGAGCAAGATGACCTACGAACGAAGCGACGTCCTGCATCTTGTCACCGTCGAATGCTGCTGCAAGCTTGAACATCGTATCAAGCGCTAGGTTTGGTACGTTGCTTCGTACGTAGTAAACGAGCTCCTTAATGGTACCAGGACGGACTTGCAGAAGTGCCCGCACAGGAGAAGAGAAAAGATCCTCGTCCGATGGGAGATCAGCATATTGCGGAGCAGCAATCATCGACGCACGGAAGATACTGATAACAAACCTCCGACGTGTCTCAGAACTGAGACATGGGCTAGGCGCAACGGTCGGGTCCCTCAATTCGGTCAGTGCTGGTATCAAAGTCAATGATAGACGTTTGAAAGCTGCCATGTCATGTTCTTCATCGTCCGCGATGGCATCTCTTTTCGGAAGTTGATCCATATCCTTGAGGCTACCAGAGCCAAGTATAGCAAAGGATAATTCAACAGCTGACCCATACACCTCGTTGAAAGCGAGCATTTCCTCTTCATCCACCACATCGTAACGGTGGGAGCTAATTGTCTCTACAATTGCAAGTGCAGATGCCGTAGCCTTGCGCCACAGCAATGGATCTCCTCGATGCGCCTTTTCCGAATACTTGGCTTTGATGGTATCAGAGAGGACGTTCAAGGCGGAGCGTATATCCAGTGAGCGGCTTGCTATATGTTCGTGCTGAACGATTCTGGTAACATGACTTTCGAGAATAAGCATACTCCGGGAGGCAAAAGCAACGAAGGAGGGGCGTCGGCCATTCGGTGATAATGTACCTTGCTTAGCTGGCATATTAAAGTATGGATTACTCCCAAAGTCAGCCTCATCCATAAAAGCGACCTGGATGAATGCTAGCAAAGTGTTGTGGTATTCAGTGCTCTTCGACGTCCGAGTCTCTGAAAGGAGCTGAAGGATGGCAATTACATGCTCCTGCTCGGGGGCCATTTTCTGAATGTCAGAGCCATACCGCGGATGCACGCATCGTAATATTGTCTTTCTTAAGGCCTGCATAATGTCGTCGGCATCAATCTGATCCAACTTCACGGACGGCAGTGCTTCGCTGATTCGGACCAGGGTTTCTGCGTGAGCAGTGAATGCCTCCTGGTTTGAACTGCGCTCCTTGGCAAAACTGCCTTCATTCTCAGGATGGTCCACGATGTCCGCAGGATGACATCGAATCCAAAGCCTGATAGCCGGATCAGCGGCGTGCACATCACAATACCTGCCCTTTTCGAGAGCAGAGAACAGTAACGTCACGCCATGAAATGCGGCAAACGAGACAGCAAGCGACGGGGTGATAAGCATGGATTGAAAAGTTATGAAAAGCTGCTCCCAGAAGACAGGAAAATGCTCGTCGGCGGATATCGTTTGGAAAAAGTGGCAGACAAGATTAACGCTACCTTCCAGCAAAGCGATTGTTGAGGTATACCATTCATCAGCATCCGAGCCTTTTCGACGAAGCCTAATGAGTAATGAAGCGTGAGAATTCAGGAGCTGCATCAGAATGAGGAACAGGCTAATATGCCATCCACGAGGAGAAAGGGACGGCCCAGATGCATCCAATATGCGAAGCATGACCCGAATTGCGCCATTGCGGACTTCTGGTCTAGGATCGATTGTCATAATATTCAGACGCAGAAGAAGCACGAGCCAAAGAGGGTCGAGGACGTTTGCTGATTCTTCACTGCTCGTTATTTGAAGAACCAGAGATTCCTCCGTCGGTACGTCTTTAAGGTCACTCAGCGAAGGATGATTTTGACTGACATGCAAAAAGTCTGCCAGGTTCCAAAAGAATGTTGTGCTTGTCAGAGATACATTCAGATCATCCTGTTGACGACCGAAAAGTAAAAGTAGCTTTATAAAATCGAGTAAATGCTGCAACGGCACAAGATTCAGAAAGTCAGAACCAATCAGTTGTACTAATCGGAAGGCTACTGGAATCAATTTCACGCTTCTAGCGCGTATGTTTCTTGCTTGAGCGTCGTTTTGGATGTCGCTGCTAAATGGTGGTGCTTGCTCTTCGAAGATGGTTCCGCCCAATTTAAAGATCGTTTCCCAGCTGATTAAGAGATTTTCTCCGTGTTGCTCGACTACGGAAATGAGAGTTTCAATGGCTCGTTCATGAATATCAAGATCAACGTTACGGTTTCCTGATGCTGAGACTGTGTGTTGCTGGTAAAGCTCATCGATCTGACTTTGTAAGACTGAGACACTCCGATTTTGTATTTCCTTCTGCAGATCATCATCTTCTTCGTCTAGTATTTGCAGGGTGCCGAGGACAATAGTGTCGAGAAGATTTGCAGCGCGAATTCGTATTTCAGAGAAGGTGGTGCTGGACTTGATAACTTGCAGCAGTCTGTCAGTGATGAGTGACCATCCACTATCGGTGGCCGATTCCCTGACGAAGCGCAGCAGATTTGATCTTGCCATTTCACTGGTCTTACTTAGAACGAAAATAATCTCGTTGTCTCCTGCGGCCGCTTTGAAGAAGGGCCCAGATGTGCTCCGTGACGATTGATGGATTCGCCCAATGCGTCGGGAAGTAGAGCCAACAGGACTACTAACACCTTTGCCGTAGTTAACGGACTCGGTCGAGGCAGACAAGCTTAGAAGTGCTCTGAGAAGACCGAGGAAGACATCGTTGTCATAGGTGGCGGTACTGGCGAACATCTTTTTTGAGGCTGTCTGAACCGAAGCCACTTCTCCCCCTAGATAAGCGCGGCCGGTACTGAATCCATTGCTCGACATGTCTTCCCCGTCTTTTGCGTTCTGGTTCGTCAGCAAACGCGAGGAAGTCAGAATGAGATGCTCAGCTTCTTGCAGAGTCTCGAGCAAAATGAGCCATGCTTCTTGGCTGAGCGTAGGTCCTAGAGCTATGCCAAGATTTAACATTGCTCTGACGCAAAGAAGGTTACGAGTGGTCAATGATGATACATCTGCTTTGATGGAGACGCGGCTCTCCACGACAGACTTGCTCACAGGGGTGGTGACTGCAGAGCCGGCGTTGTCAGCACTCTCGACACCGGGGTATAGCTCAGCTCTGCGTGAGTCCGTAGTCGGGCCAGTTTGAAGAGCTTGAGGAGGGACAGCAGCTTTTGCTAAAGTTGTCAGAAATGCATCTCTTGGTGTTGAAATCTCTAATACACCGGCAACTTGTGCCAGCTTCTGGATCGCTCGAACCAAGTTGTGGTAAAATTCTGCATCTAGTGCGGCATTTAGGAATGTTGCGCAAGCGGCCAGAAATGCAGGCCAGCAGGAAGTGATAAGTGCTGCAGCTGTCCTGATAGATTCAGACTGAGGATGGGGTGTCAATCTCAGGGGATTAACCAGCCTCAAGGCTTTCTGAGATTCCGTAGCCGAGTCCGGTAGGGGACTTTTGCTTTCTTCAAAGCCGATGCTTTTGGCAGTCGACTCCTCTGGACGCTCATCGGCTTGCGTTTCAGTCCTCTTCCTCTCACTGCGGGCAACACTCATTGGCATCACGAATTTGGCGAGACCTTCAGACAACGAAGATATGCAGTCAAGAACGAGGCTGTAGATGTAGGTGTCCGGCAAACTGGGAGCATCGTTCTTGTCAAGCTGTTCCAAGCAAGGGGTTTTGGGCAGGCTCCATAGAGCACTGATGCCGGTTATGTGTGACTCTGCAGTAACAGACCCTCCAATGACACCTTCCACTCCTGCCGCCTCTAAGGAAGCTTGCCCTTGCCCGTTTTCCGCATCATCCATATTTCGAGCTGGCATAGTGGACTGCTTACCCAAGCCAATGACTGTAGGCTTCTCAGCCGCTACCTTGGCCAATGCTGCCATCATCTTGCTGACAATATCTTTATGCCCTTCTTTCATATCAAAGCATTCGTAGATTTGGCGGAGTAGAGAAAAGTTCTGAATGACATTTCGCAAGACCTCCATGCAGGCTGCACGTTTCCAGCCCTGCGACGCCTCTGGGTCAAGAAAATGGATCAACAAGCCTAGGGCTGTCTCACTCTCATCTTGAAGATCGTACAGATGACGATTGATCAATAGGTACATTATTCTCAGAGGTCTGACTGTGACAGGAAAAGGATCTTTTGCAGATAGACGTCGGAGGAGCGCAGGCATAAGCTTGCTGCGACAGATGAAAAGTAGTTCGGTATGAGTTTGGAACACTTTCTCGTTGCTCACCAGGATAGTGGTTATGAGATCAAGAACAAAAATCGGTGTTATTGTGCTGGACTTCAGACGCTTTGCACCCACACCGTCAGCCATACCGCAGAGATCGCCGAAGATTTCAAAGCCATCAAGGGCAGCCTTTCCTAGCTTAACGGTCTCATCTCCGAGAGAGACTCCTTTCAGAGTGTCTGAGGCAGCAGCATCATCCTCGTCCGCTATTCTCTCAAATGTGCTGGAAATGAGTTGCTGAAGAGTGGCAGAAGCGGTGCTGCTCACGACGGTAGTTTTGCTGCTTTGCAGAGCTGCACATATTTCCAGAGTAATGAATAGAAGACCTCCATGTATATCAGAAGCATAAGTTTGAAGAAGGGACGGCAGCGTTTGCAATATCTTTATCTGCACATCGAAGCCAGAAGAAGTCACCTCTCGGAATGCCTCAAGAACATCCTTGAGGCGCTCTGAGGGGAGTGCACGGCTTGCTGCTAGCCTCTGCAAACAGATAACACTACTGGTGACCAGTTTTGCATTGCGTGATTTGCAAGCGAGAATAAAGGGATCAACAAAAGAAGGCTTGCGAAGCAGGTCTCCTGCAAGCTGCGCTTCAGACGTAACGTGGATGGCCTTCAGATCACCAAGGGATTTTTCTGCTGCTGCTTTGACGTCCGGGTACTTTCGTTTGGACTCCTGTATCAGGCCTGATAGCTCTGATTGAAAGAGTGCTCCGCTCATTCTCCCCCACTCGGATCATGTTGGCGCATTGAATGCAGTTATGTTACATATTGCCGAACCAAGTGAGTCCGCAGCAAGATCATGAGAGCTCAGCTTGATGAACGAAAGGGACATGTAGGATTAGACGATTAGACGAATAGACGAATACTTGGACGGTCTTCTTGTGACAACACCTCCGAGGTTTCTAGACGTAGGGGATAAAGCTTGGCAAGGCTGAGCACTCCCCTCCCCTTCTTACCAGCACCGCTTGCTACTGGCATATCTATCTTTGCAGGCAAGCAGTGTTCAACGTATGCACAAACAGTTGAGCACCTGTTATATTAGCATTCGAGAGCTTCCTGTAGCCTCCGTGTCATCCCTCCAAATTATTCAGTCACCATGGCTGCAAAGATGCCGCGCAACTTTCGTTTGCTAGAAGAGCTTGAGAAGGGCGAGAAAGGCCTGGGCGCAGGTAACGGCTCGAACACACTGTGTGTTTCTGCGTTCTGGATACTGATGCGGCTGCAGAGGCATGTTCCTACGGTCTTGCTGATGGCGACGACATGATGATGTCAAACTGGAATGGCACGATACTCGGACCACCTCACGTACGAAGCACCAAGTTTCGTCCTCGTTACCCTGGTTCTTGAGGCTAATGCTGCTGTGTCATGTTCGCAGAGTGCACATGAGAACCGAATCTACAGCGTCAACATTCATTGCGGCGATAGCTACCCCGACTCACCTCCCACCATTCAATTCGTATCCAAAGTCAATTTGCCCTGCGTTGATCAGAGGAACGGCAAGGTAGGGAGACAGGCGAGATCAGGCCTGCATGCAGCTGACTCAGTCAAGATTGATCCATCAAAAGTGCCCTGCCTCGCGAGCTGGAAGAGAGATTACAATATGGAGACAATTCTTATCGAGCTGCGAAGGTACACAAACCATCCTTTCACCCCGACAGCTGTTGACCCATGCTGCCTCAGATACATGGCTTTACCACAACATAAGAAACTTCAACAGCCGAAGGAAGGAGAGACATTCTAGCCTCGACACAAGCATAGGAACGGCGTTTGCGGGTTTCACTTTCAATCTCTCTTGCCAGGGGTGTTCTAGCGAGCGAGTCCCCGAACTTTTCATGATTCCTTACGAATCCTAGCGCAATCTCCAGGATTTAGCAAATCGGTGTCGCTTCAAATCAGTACACTTGAGTATGTTGCGGATCCTGTACTTATGGTTGAAGATGACTGCCCTGGTCCGTCAGTGAGCCTTGCTGATCCTGCCAAGCGGTGTTTATAACGAGAAGGATCCCATTTCTCTGGCCAAGGTTCTCCGAGGTGTAAAATAAAAGGTGATTGATTTCTAAGTTACGAGTAACTACGCACCCTTAAGTATAGATCCTTATGCCAAGGCCTTGTGCCAAGGCCTTGTGCCAAGCAATGTCACGTGCTAGCTCAAGGATTGAGCTATCCTAGCTTCGATATCACAGAGGCACAAATGGAAGCCCTAAGGCCGTACATTTTGCCAACCCTAAATCCATGACCATTGCTCCTTTGGGTATTACGAGATCGGGCCCTTGGTGAGAGATTCAATTCAGCCAACCGCTGGTCTTGTGGGTGGAGTGCCCAGGAACTCTAATGCACCCTGTGCTGGGGCTGAAGCTGAGCTTTGTGCCCCTCCAACCCGCCTCAGTGGGTAGGAGTATGTGCTGTGTCATAGTCAACGTTTTCCTTCCTGTTCACTCTCTCTCTTTTCTATGTCGATTTGGCAGAATTGCGCTGGCAAACGCAAGCGCAAAAAGAATCAAGCCGTAACCTCCACCATGCCGGACAATCTCACCATCCGCAACATCTCCAGTGTGCCATTGGAGCTCAGGCTGATCGAGCGCTTCGACCCCCACCAGGGCGATGGCAACCCCCTAGGCAATGTGACTTCGATCTTTGCCAAAGCCACGAGTTCCTTCGGCTTCACAAACAGCACCACTCGAGCAGCAGTCCCTCAGATTGACAGCAATGCACGTCCGTTCACCACCCAAGATGTCTCCATCCACATTGACCCATTCAGCGTCGTCCAAACTGATATCCACGCCCGGGAGCGCTCCGACAAAGAACGGTTACGGCTGAGCTTCGAGGCAGACGATGGACGCCATCAGATGTACTGTCCGGTCCCGACCCAAGAGTCCGCCGACCTCTTCGGACCACCCAACGCCCGTCGTCGCCTGACCGGGATCTACCTTACCCAATCCGCCTTCGTAGCCCTCTACAGCTCCTCCCACCTAAACTCCTGGATGCAAGAACTCCCCCACGAAACCCCCCTCTCCGTCCTCTCCATTCCCGGCA
>JAABUK010005506.1_pt1 | contig 19644 bp, 19 predicted proteins | sample 5559141 | NCBI WGS metagenome assembly JAABUK01 (sample SAMN10711869, study PRJNA513367) | rock metagenome | isolation source: Antarctica rocks | place: Antarctica: Victoria Land, Pudding Butte nord | collected 2016-01-03 | reverse complement strand
TTTCAAGAAGCTAGATGACAAAATGCTCGATTCTTTCATCAATCTAGATCTCATCGACTCTTCATATAAACTGAAATTATCAGAGTCTATGCATGTTCATGATGTATTTCATTCTGACCTGCTTCGCTCTGTCGTTGACGATCTCTTGCCTGGTCAAAAGAACGAATCTTCAGATTCAATAGTGATAAACGACGAAGACGAGTGAAAAATCGATGATATATTGAATTTTCGTCGATATCAAAGACGACTTCAGTATAGAGTCAAATGAAATGACTATGACAATGATCTCAATTGATACAACGCTGATGACAACGAATTTATGAACGCTCAGAAGATCATTGATGATTTTCATATTTGATACTTGAACAAATCGCGCTAATCATGATTGAGCAATCAAGCGAGTTGAGCAGAAAATACATTCATGCAAACATGAATCGTCGAAGAAGAAAGATAATGTCACGATTCTAGTCTTGTCAGACTCAGTCTTCTAGCCTTGTCAGATCTATTCTCGCTTCGTCATCTTGACTAGTTTCTATTGAGCCTAGCGTTGACTGAGAAACACACATATGTAGTCAGCTTCTTTTCTGTAGCTATCTTTCTTTCTTAGCATTTATCTTCTAGTTAAATGACATCTCTATCTGACTCGCTCTAGGCAGATCTCTAACAAAAAGCTAATCAAAATTTGATCAAAGAGATGATTTCTATTCAGAATCAGATTATAGTCGAAAATTGAACGAATCAACTGTGCTTCAATATTCAAATAGTCATGAAACAGAACAGAAAGACTTGTCAAGATATTAATCTAGACAATTGCAAAGTACTTGATGAAGTACTCTGAAAAGATGATAGACTATGAGTTTCTCAGTCAATGATCATTCTATTGATAAGAGAAGCACATGATCTTTTGATCAATGATCACTCTGACATGAATTGAACGTTGAACTTGCTGAGACGATCATATTGCTGATCAAAGATGAGAACGATGATCAAGCGCTACATTTGAAACTGTTACGTTTGTCGTAGGTCAAAAGCATTGAGAGATCGAATCAATGAACTGCTGAAGTCATTGCTCATACTCAAGCAGCAATGACAGAACATATCATTAGACTTCATTATCAATCTATCAGAAAGTGATGAAAGCAACGCGATTCTGACAGTCATAGATCAATTGTCTAAGAAACGACACTATATATCATGTTGATCAGATGACAAAGAAATCTTCGCAGAACAAACAGTCAAGCTACTGTTGATATAAATCTTCAGAACTCATGAACTATCAAGATTAATAGTGTTCAATCGTGATTCACAATTCATATCAATTGTCTGAAAGTCTCTATGTCTGAGACTAAACATCAAGATAAAACTATTCATCGATTATCATTCTCAGATTGATGATCAGACAGAAAGAGTGAATCAGAATGTAGAATGATATTTACGAAGCTACTGCTCATATATGCAAGATGATTGATTCATCTGATTATTCATGATTGAATTCGTCAATAACAATGCTATTTCGTTGTCAATTGAACAGTCGACGTTCTTTCTGAATAAGAACTTTCACTTTTATATGAGCTTCGATTCGAACTCAATTGAATATAAGATCACTCAAGCTAGAATTGAAGCAGACAAAGCAGAGAATATATTCAAACACATGAAATGATTTTTAGCATTAATCAAGCAAGTCTTGACAAGAGTCAGAGTCACAATGAAGAAACAGACTGACAAGCATCGAAAGAAAATGATTTACAAGATAGATGACATGATGTTTCTGAATTCTAGAAACATAATGATCTCACGATCATCAAAGAAGCTAGACGATAAAATGCTAGAACTCTTCAAGATTCTGATTGAGATTGAACATGCTTATTGACTGAAACTATCATTGACTATGAAAATACATTCAGAGTTTGCATCAAATCTGCTGCAACTAGATTCAAAGAACTCGTTGAATAAACAACGAAATGAATTGTCTGATTCTATAGTGATTGACGACGAAGATGAATGAAAGATGAAGAACATACTGAACTTCAGACACTATGAACGAGATAAACGACTACAATATCGTGTCAATTGAAAAGAATATGATGTCGATCTACATTGATACAACGTCGATGAAAGTGAATTCAAAGAATGCTTAAAGATCATAAATGACTTTCATGAATAATATTTGAACAAGTCAAGATAGAAATCAACTTAAGAAAGATCAATCAAACTGCAGCAATGAGAACATGACTAGATGAAGAGAGAGAGTAATGTTGTGATCATGCACTTCAAGTTAGTCTAACATAGATTGTGTCAGACTATCATAAACTAGTATAAAGCTGATGTTGACACGCTAACGATCTAGCGTGTTTTCGTGAGTAAAACTCACAATGTGTTGCATCTTCTTTCTTCTTCAGCTTTGAACTTCTAGTTAAAGTACACTCATATGATTCGCTTTATGCAAACTCATAATAAATATGATAGTTGATTTCAGCGAGAATTATGCTTTTGCTGTAAAAGATCATCAAGTGAAGTACATTCTCATCATCATACTGAGACAGTATTTCATCTTTTACATAGTTCAATGCATCGATTTTCAAAATAGTCTGATGTTTGAGATTGAAATGACAAAGAACTGAAGCGAAACTGATTTGTTTCTTCAGATTTCTGAAAGCTTGAACACAAACTTCATTTCAAACAAAAGACGTGTCTTTTCTAGTCAATTGAGTGAATGATTTGACTAGTTTGAAAAAGTTTCTAATGAAACGATGATAGAAGTTTACAAATCTCACGAAGTTCTGAATTTCTTTCAAATTAATCGAAGTAGTTCAGTTGACTATGATGATCATCTTGCTTGAATTCATGCGAAGATCTTGTTCTGATACAATGATTTCTAGAAAGACTGTCTTCTCTACATTAAATTTGCACTTTCGAATATTTATCTGTAGTTCAGCTTCACGTAGTTGTTTCAGCACTAGTCTGACGTGATTTCTATGTTTCTTTCTGATTTTGCTATAGATGAGAATATCATTCAGATAAGCTTGACAAAAGTCATTCAGAAATTCTCATAGAACATCGTTCATATATTGCTGAAAGAAGATTGATTCATTAGTTAATTCAAAGAGTAGCACTCGATATTTATATGCTTCTAAAGCAGTGATAAAAGTGATGTAATTCTTGTTATTGAAGTGCATTTGAAGTTTGTTGAATGCTGATATGATATTCACTCTAGTCAGATGCTTGCAATCTACTATCTTATTGATGATCTCATTTATTAGAAATAACGAATATCTATTTCGCTTGAAAATGACGTTTAGCTTGCGATAATTCACGCAGAAGCGAAGATTTTCATTTGCTTTGAGAGCAAATAGAATGAGTGACGAGTAGAAAGCTTGACTTGAAGTGATGAATTTCTTTGACAAGTTCTCGTTCAGATACTTCTTTACTTTCAGAAGCTTGAAAAAAGACATTTGATATGCTCAACAATGAGAAGAAGTTGAATCACTAGTCAGCTCGATTTTATGGTCGTAGAAGTGATTCGAAGATAGCTTATTTGATTGAGCTCGATCAAAAACATCTAGAAAATCATGATATTCTGAAGACAGCTTGACTTTAATAACTTTCAAATTCTGAGTAGTTTTCTTGACGAAAGAGACGTTCAAAGAGTTCAAATTGCACTGAGTGTTGTACGCGATTTTTCTATCGATATTCTTCATGAATAGAGCGAATACTTCAGTCTGATTCTTCTTTGAGTGATTCAACAGTATTTTGAACGAAGCGACGTTTATGCTTTGAATTGAGAATGAATCTTTCTGAATCATAGTTGAAATAAATCATTTGAGCATTCTAGAAATTTTTGACTGAGAAGTAGAAGTAGACGAAGTTGATCATGATCAACTTGAGTGCTTTGAATTGAGAGAAATCGGAAAAATCGAAATGAAAGTATTTAATTGATTTGAAAAAACGATGACGTTGATTTGCATATTCAGTAATTGTTATGAGCCTGCATAGAGCGAATCATATGAGTGTATTCTAACTAGAAGTTCAAAGCTGAAGAAGAAAGAAGGTGCAACACGTCGTGAGTTTTACCCACGAAGACACGCTAGGCCGCTAGCGTGTCAACACCAGCCCTATACTAGTCTATGATAGTCTGACACGACCTATGTTAGGCTAACCCGAAGTGCACGATCGCAACATTACTTCCCTTCTTCATCTAGCAATGTTCTCATTGCTGCAGTTCGACCGACCTTTCTTAAGTCGATTTCTATCTTGACTTGTTCAAATATCGTTCATGAAAGTCATTTACGACCTTCGAACATTCTTCGAATTCACTTTCATCGACGTTGTACCAATGTAGATCGACGTCGTATTCTTTTCAATTGACACGATATTGTAGCCGTTTACCTCGTTCGTAGTGCCTGAAGTTCAGTATGTTCTTCATCTTTCATTCATCTTCGTCGTCGACCACTATAGAGTCAGGCGATTCATTTCGTTGTTCATTCAGAGAGTTCTTCGAATCTAGTCGCAGCAGATTTGAGACGAACTTCGAATGTATCTTCATAGTCGATGATAGTTTCAGTCGATAAGCATGTTCGACCTCGACCAGAATCTTGAAGAATTCTAGCATCTTATCGTCTAGCTTCTTTGATGATCGTGAGGTCATTATGTTTCTAGAATTCAGAAACATCATGTCATCTACCTTGTAAATCATTTTCTTTCGATGCTTGTCAGCCTGTTTCTTCATTGTGACTCTGACTCTTGCCAAGACTTGCTTGATCAATGCTAGTGATCATTTCATGTGTTCGAATATATTCTTTGCTTTGCCTGCTTCGATTCTAGCTCGAGTGGTCTCATATTCGATTGAGTTCGAATCGAAGCTCATATGAGGGTGAAAGCTCTTATTCAGGAAGAACGTCGACTGTTCAATTGACGGCGAAATAGCATTGTTATCGACGAATTCAGCCATAGATAATCAGACGAACCAATCATCTTGCATATACGAGCAATAGCTTCGTAGATATCGTTTCACATTCTGATTCGCTCTTTCTGTTTGATCATCTGTCTGCGAATGATAGTCTGTGAATAGTTTCACCTTGATGTCGAGTCTCAGACATAGAGACTTTCAGACAATCGATATGAATTGTGAATCACGATCGAACACTATTGACCTTGATAGTTCATGAGTTCTGAAGATTCATGTCAACAGTAGCTTGACTGTTTGTTCTGCGAAGATTTCTTCGTCATCTGATCAACACGATATATAATGTCGTTCCTTAGACAATCGATCTATGACTGTCAGAATCGCGTTGTTTTCATCACTTTCTGATAGATTGATAATGAAGTCTAATGATATGTTCTGCCATCGCTGCTCGAGTATGAGCAATGACTTCAGTAATTCATTGATTCAATCTCTCGATGCTTTTGACCTACGACAAACGTAACAGTTTCGAATGTAGCGCTTGATCGTCGTTCTCATCTTCGGCCAGCAATATGATCGTCTCAGCAAGTTCAACGTTCGATTCATGTCAGAGTGATCACTGGTCGAAAGATCATGTGCTTTTCTTATCAATCGAGTGATCATTGACTGAGAAACTCATAGTCTATCATCTTTTCAGAGTACTTCATCAAGTACTCTGCAGTTGTTCAGACCAATATCTTGACAAGTTCTTCTGTTCTGTTTCATGACTGCTTGAATATCGATACATAGTTGATTCGTTCGATTTCCGACTATAATCTGATTCTGAATAGAAATCACTTCTTCGATCGAATCTTCGTTAGCTTTCGATTCTTGTTTCGACTCTGAGTCAGATCTGAGCAAGATCTGAGTCAGATCTGAGCCAGATTTCTGATCATCTTCTTGATCAGCTTCTATTGACTGCAATTCAAACTTGCTTCCTGACAATAGCAGCTGATGCTGATATAGCTTTCGATCATCGTTTGTCTCAATCGACTTGATGTCTGACATTCTGATCAGCGCGTCGACTTTCAGATTCTGTTTTTCTGACTGATATATGATCTTGAAGTTATATTCAGACAACTTCTCAGCTCATCTAGCCTGTCGTCGAGTCAGTTCTTTGATGGTCATGAAGTACTTCAAATTCAGGTGATCGATGAAGATCTTGACCGAAATATCTGTACATTTCAATTCAGAGCGTCAGTGCTTCAAGCAGCGAATAATAGTCAGCAGTTCTTTGTCATAGATCTCGTAGTTGCATTCTGCGAGAACCATGTTCTTGCTATAGAAGATCACTGAATGTAGAATGTCTTCATCATCATACTGAGACAATACTTCGTCGTTTACATAGTTCGAGAAGTTCGTTTTCAGAATAGCTTTTCTGATCGAGTTGAAATGCTTCAGAACGAAGACTGTCGTCACCTGTTGCTTTAGTTCTTCAAAGATCGTCTGACAGACCTCTGTTCATTCAAAGAGATGATCTTTTCGAGTCAGCTTTATCATAGGTCGAGCGATCTTTGAGAAGTTCTTTATGAATCGTCGATAGAAATTGCAGAAGTCAATGAAGATCTGCACATGAGTCAACGATCGAAGCACTTTTCAGTTTCGGATCACATCTACTTTCCGAGAGTTCATTCGTAGATCATTGATGAATATCAGTAGTTCAAGAAACGAGGTTTTCTGAACCTCGAATTCGCACTTGTCAATGTCTATCTGCAAGTCGACTTCGCGAAGCTTGCCTAGCACTTCTTTCACATGAATTCTATGTTTCTTCAAGATCTTACTGTAGATAAGAATATCATTCAAATATGTCTGACAGAATTTATGTAGACAGTTGAACAACACATCGTTGATATAGTGCTGAAAGAACGCGAGTTCATTGATTAATTCAAAGAGCATTACTCTATACTTATAAACATCGAAGAAAGTAACGAATGTGGTTAGATTCTCGCTTTCAGTACTCATGCGAAGCTTATTGAACGTGACGATAATGTCGAGTTGAGTCAAATACTTACTGCCTTGAATTCGAGCGAGTACTTCGTTTATCAAGAGTATTGAATAACGGTTTCTTTTGGTCAGAGCATTCAGTTTTCGATAATTCACGCAAAAGCGAAGACTATCGTCTTTCTTTTCGACAAATAGTATTGACGAAGCGAAAGAAGCTTTACTGAGTGTGATGAACTTCTTCTTCAAATTCTCTTCTAAATACTCTTTGACCTTCTGCAACTTGTAGCTCGACATGAGATACAATCGACTTCTAGAGAGTTGACTCTCACCTTCTAATTCAATCTTATGATCGTATGATCGATGCAAGGGCAACTGCGTTGTCTTTTCTCTATCAAAAACATTCAGAAAGTCGTGATAGACTATCGAAAGCTTCTTCTTCAGTTCATCTAATGACATGATAGAGATCATTTCATTCAGTTTCGAGAAACCTTCGACTGAGCTAAGCGCTTTGTTGATTTCACTAATGATCAAGAAGAAGATCTTGATCTTCTTATTCTTGACTAGAGTTCGATACGCAGCGACTTCGATCATGACAATATTGACGAGCCCCTTTTCCTCAGTTGGCTGAAAGAGACGAAGTTGACCGAAGTCAACTTAAGTGCTTTGCTTTCGTATGAGTACAGATTCAATGAATCGAACAGATTCAATGAACTGATTCACTAGTTTCTGATTCGTGAGTCGCTTCAAGATGATTGTCGACGTAATCATCGAGTTCAAGTTCTTTCATTTCATTTTGCAGACCTCGCTTGACTCAGGCCTGTGAAATGCTGATTGACTGCTTGTCTTCGAAACGACAGGTTTCGATGTTTGAATCTTCAACGATGATATTAATCGATCGTTTGCAGAATCTACCAAAATTTGATTCCTTTTCAACCAGGAGTTTTCAATGATACGATCGAATCGACTTTGGTTTTGACAGCGATATTGACTGAATATCAAAGCGTTCACATAGCTCTAGCACCAAAGATTCATCGATGAAAGTCATGTCAGTGGCTTCAGTATCTATCAGGGCGAGAGATCTGAATATCTTTTCTAGACTATTCAAGGTGACGTCAACAGTGAACGACTTGAAATCAAACGAATCGTCAGGCATGCTGATGAAACAGAATATGAGTATATCGCTCTCAGTCACTACTTTGACGAGAGCAGATCGTTTTCCGAATTCGCAGCAATCTCGTGCACTTGAGTCGTCTCGAGACAGTCATATGCTCTATGTTCTGACTTCTTGCATTTGAAGCAGAGTTCTTTCTTAAACAACTCTTTCTGAATAGAATCGAGATTCGATCTTCTGAGTTTCTTTCACGAAGAAACTGATGACGTGAGTCGAGCAGTCGATGTGTTAAAGACAGAGCGAGCAGCTTGAGTCGCTGATGCTTTGACGACTGATCGAGCGTTCAATTCAGTTAATCTAACATCGACTTGCATGCAGATGTCGACAAACTCATTCAAATTCGTGGTTCGTTCATTGAGCGTTGCTCGTTGAAGATCTGAGCTGATCTTGTGCTGAAGATCATCTAGTAAAGTCTCGTTATTGTACCCTAGTTCTGCACTAAATCTCTGGAATTTCATTCAAAATTCATGAAAGAAGATCTTGTTCTGATACAGCTTCAAATACTGTCGTTGAGTCGTGTGACGACGATTGAGATCGTCGTACACCTTATTGATAATCGATAGCACTTCTTCGACTTCTAGAAACGAGTTCAAGAAGATATCTTGCATGCGAGAAGCTATGTGCTTGATCGCAGCTTCACTGACTCGGCTTTCGATGTATGCAATCTTCAACTCTTCGATAGGAAAATGATTCTTATTTGCCTTCAGCTTATTTCGCATTCGAGACAGTCAATTGTTTACATTCTGCGTCGAACCTTCGAACAGGGGTGAATCAAGTAACTTGATCGACTTCGAGAATCGACCTTCAGGAATCGAAGTGCTTTGCCGGCTTGATGCAGCTTCTAGATGATGTATAATCACGTTCTTGTCTCTATTCTCTTTCTGCAGACGCGTCTGCATAACCTTCAATGTGATGTTTGCCTCGTTGACATCTTCTAACATCTGAATCATGTCATTGTGAGTCTCGATTTCGATGTCGTGCTGTTGACACATGTACTTGATAAAGACAACGATGTCGCCTGCTTCATGAGCGCTTATTCAAGCATTCAGTTCAGTGTTGGTGCTGATCTTGATCATTTCGTGATCAAAAAGCAACGTGTTCGTGTTCTCTTCTTCTGTATTCGATGACGCATTCGTGCCTTTTTCTTCTGAAGCTGTTCGATTCTGTGGTAGAAGTGATTCTCTTCTAGCATTTCGAAGTTCGTAGCGAGCAATGCTCGCTGATTCTGAGCTTCTAGCCATGATATGGGTAGAAAATTGCTAATCGGGGTTCTGATGTTACTCTATCGAACTTTCTGAGTTCGAGTACTGCTGAAATTTCTGGTTTCTGATGACGAGCTCAATAAAGAGTTAGTCAAGAGCAACGCGTTCGTGTTCTTCTGTTCTGATTCTACCGAAATTTCTGGTTTCGAATCAAGATTCTTCTTTAGAAATTTCTGGTTTCTATCAAGCTTTCTGAGCTCGAGTTCTGCTGTCGAAATTTCTGGGTTCAACTTCTGAGTTGAGTTGTGTAGCTTGTTTTTTTATATCGTCTACACGTCGATAGCAAGGTTAATGAGCTTTGAACTAATGTTATGAGCCTGCATAGAGCGAATCATATGAGTGTATTCTAACTAGAAGTTCAAAGCTGAAGAAGAAAGAAGGTGCAACACGTCGTGAGTTTTACTCACGAAGGCACGCTAGGCCGCTAGCGTGTCAACACCAGCCCTATACTAGTCTATGATAGTCTGACACGACCTATGTTAGGCTAACTCGAAGTGCACGATCACAACAGTAATATTTCATTTTTGTTTATTCATGATTTTTCTAATATGACTTCGTGATGATCAATGTCAACTATCAACATAGAAACAGTCAATTTCTTATGACTTTCAATGATGAAATTCAATAGAATTTTATGAGTAATAGTCTTCTTAAATATCTTTTCATCATATTCTTTTATTAACTTCTCTTTTGTCAGTGATATAGATTGAATTTTCAGCTCTTTACATACTCTATTGACTAGATTGATATGTATGATCATATAAATGACTAAATCACTGTCTATCAAAGAGCAAAGATTGAATGATTCGTTCTGCAAGATGAGAAGAGCATCGACTAGAAACGACTTATCAAAGTAATTCTCTTTCGATAGAATTTCGTTTAGATTGCACAAAGATATAATCTTCACTTCAGTGATTGTTGAAGAGATGACTAGTTTTTTGACTTGAACTCTGATTCAGTATTGAGTTCAAAATGATTATAGTTCTCATTAACTGCATTGACTTTGATAGATTGATTCAAGCATTCTCTGAAACTATGATCTGATTTGTGACATATGAAACAGGTTTCGACTAGAACGTTTGCATTCTTGACGCTAGTCAAAACTGCGCTGCGCGACTTTGATCAGTCAGACTTCAAAGCAGAAGATTGAATAGCTATAGTTACTCTAGAAATGATGATCTTTGAATCATCATGTTTGAGTAGTTTGTTCTTGATCTCTCGAACTGCTCTATGTTCATTGTTTAAGCGAATTAGATAGTTTCAAATATCTGATAGCTTGATGAGTGACTTCATCTGAGCTGTTCAAAAGATTCGAAGACGAGAGTTTATTTTATTCTTTAGATTGATGACTAGTACGTTCTTCTGATACTTTAAATAAATGTATAGTCGTTGAAACTGATTAAAGAAATTGCTGAATTTCTTTGATTCTTGAATCAGATTAATATATTTTCTACAATAGTTGTCTTTCTTATCAGAGTCATGAAATGATTGAGCTAGTTTCTCTAGAAGTTCATTGACAGTCAGATAGAAATTGTCACAGTTGAAATCACGTCTGACTTAAGTGACTTTGACAACGTCATCTGCTAGTTGAAAGTTAATGTAGCTCAGCTTGTAGAGTTCATTTGAAAAGATGTCAACGTTTATTGCTAGCTTCTCTCGTATGTCAAGAGATCAGTTCTTTCAAGTAGAGTTCTTTTCATCAGTGAACATCAAAGAATCAAGTATTTTGTGATATTTAGATCGTTTGAAGTAGATGATAATTGAGAGAGCAGTGATGATTACATTGACTGTGATAGCAGTGAAAGCTTGTAGTTTTGCTTTCAACTGTTGAATTTCGCTCTTGTCTTGTTGTTTCATCTTGACGAGACAATTTGTTTCTTTATTAAGATCATAAATACGTTTCTTTCATACTTTTATATCATCAAGTATGATGATTTCAGCGTTTAATTCATCAAAAGCAATAAATGAAGAAGCGTGTTGTGAGTCGACGATAAAAGAAAGAGCTTGTGAACGTGTTTGTTGCAAGAAGTCAATGAGAGCTTGATCTTTATCAGATGTGTTCTTAGATGTCATAGTAAAGAAGAAAAGAATTGGTTTGAACTGAATGAAGAACGAAGCTCAGTGATTTTATGAAGAAAGACAAATGTTTGTTCAACAAAAAAAATGTTTGTGAGAATGATTAATCTTGAAGCAATTCACGAAGATTCTTTATTGTAATTCTCTTGATCGATTTGATTCTTTAGCAATTCACGAAGATTTTTTATCATAGATTTTATTAATCGATTTTGAATGAATGCATACTGAATGAGCAATAAATCTTCTAGCAATTCAATGATCATATGTTCTCATTGATTCTATGAATTCTCTGATGTTGTTCTTGTCTTTCGAGATTGAATCATCAGGTAAACAAATTTCTTTAGACTCAATTCATCTGTACAAGTTGATTGAATGAGTAATGAAATCAGTATCATGTGATTGTTACGAGCGTATCAGAACTGAATAGAACTAGTCAGTGTCTTTAGCTCAGATCTGACTCAGTCTCTATTTTCTTTCATCAACATCATCTTTCTTTCTACATCACATTCTACTCATGTCACAAACACATTCTCTTTGAACTTAGCACAGTCTCTGAATATTACTTAAATAGAAGCTTTTGTACTCATCTTCTTCTGTATTCTTAATATTCAGTTATAGCTATCTCTAAAGATCAAGCACTATTCAACTCTGACTTTCGCTGATTGACTCATTTAGACACGATTCTGACATTATATTAAGAATTCATTAATCACATGATACTGATCTCATTACTCATTCAACATACTCATACAGACAGAACGAGTCTAAAGAAATTCGTTTATCTGATGATTGATGCAATCAAAAGACTGAACAACACTAGAAAGTTTGATAGAATCAACGACAAGATTGTTTGAATCGCTAAACAACTTATTGCTCACTAAGTACGCAAAGTTCACTTAATCAAGAGAATCAACTCATTCTTGTGAAACAGACGAGTGAAAATAAGCTGTTCAACTCAATTAAGAGAATTGATGATAAAGAATCTTCATGAATTGCTTGAGAATCATCAAAAATACTTTTCTAATCAACAACATTCTCTTCTGAAGATTAAACACTTGATCATACATCTTCATTAATACTGTTAAGCATCGTCATTCGCTTGATCTCGTTCTTTCTTCAAATTTCACCATGTCAAAACATTCATTTATTGAAGAACGTTTCGAAGAATTTTGAAGTCGCTTTTCTCAAATTTCTGAGGCTGATTCATTAAAACTCTCTAGTGCTGAATCATTCATCAATGAAGACAACAAGTCATTCACTGAAACAGTAATATTTTCTGTTTCTATCAAAAACTGAAAGACTTGATGCATGATTCTCAACAGAGAAACAGATTGACTCAACGAGCTGAGTAAACAACAAGATGACAAAATCAAAGAGTTGAAGACTAGACTTCAAACTAAAGAAATCACTTCTTTTGATTTCATTTACTCTGAGCGTTCTAGATCTCAGAAAATACCTGATTCTTTCTGATTTACTGATGAAAAGAATTCTACTTGGAAAAACTGATACGACAAAATTCAGAATAAACTAGAGATCAACGTCAATCTCTTTTCAAATGAACGAGTCAAACTGAGCTATGTACATTTCAGATTATTTAATGACGCAGCTGATGTCACTCAATCTAGACGCGAACGTGACTGTGTTAATCTTTATAAGATCGTTGATGATCTTTTGAAAGAACTAACTGAGTTGTTCAATGATTCAGATAAGAAAGTCAACTTTCATAGAAAATACTACAACTTGATTCAAGAATCAAAGAAGTTCAGCGAGTTTTACACTCAGTTTCAACGATTATCTTTCTATCTGAAGTATCACGAAAAGCAACTGATCATCAATCTGAAAGATAAAATAAACCCTTGTCTTCGATTTATTTGAATAGATCAATTAGTTCAATCTGATTTTCTCAAAGAGATTCATTTCTACCTGATTCATTTGAATAATGATCAACGAGTCATTTGAGAAATCAAGAACAAAGTCAATCTCATCAAATGCATCAACAATTTGTCAAAGATCATCTTTTATAAAGCTGTTGTTACTCAGTCAGTCAATCATTCAAAATCTGATCATCTAAAGTCGTGCAACGCGATTTTAACTAGCATCAAGAAAGCAGACGTTCTAGTTGAAACCTGTTTCATATGTCATAAATCAGATCATAGCTCTAAAGAGTGCTTTGATCGATCTACTAGAATCAATGCAGTGAACAATGAATATGATTGTTTCAAGTTCGATTTCAATTCGAATTTCGATTCAAAAAACTAGTCATCTCTTCAAAAGTCATCAAAAGAATAGAGATTATATCTTTGTGCAAACTAGACAAAATTCTATCAGAAGAGAATTACTTTGAAAAGTTGTTTCTAATTAACGTCTTTCTCAACTCTCAGAATCGATCTTTTAGTCTTTATTCTCTGATAGACAGTAATTTAGTCGCTCATATGCTCATACACGTTAACCTAGTTAATAGAGTATGTGAGAAACTAGAAATTCAATCTATATCATTGACAAAAGAGAAGTTAATAAGAGACTATGATGAAAAGATATTTAAGAAAATCATCATTTATAAAATTCTACTCAATCTCATCATTGAAAGTCATAAGAAATTGACTGTATCAATGCTGATAGCTGATATCGATCATCATGAAGTCATATTGAGTAAGCTCTGAATGAATAAAAACGAAATATTATTGAATATGCAAAATGACATCATTGTTTTTTCGAATCAATTAAATACTTTTATTTCGATTTTTTCGATTTCTCTCAATTCAAAGCACTCAAGTTGATCGCGATCAACTTCGCTCTCTTCTATCATTCAGACTAAGATCTTTATTATGCTCAAATGATCTGTTTCAACTACGACTAAGAAAGAATCATTCTCGATTCAAAGCATAAATGCAGCTTCGTTCAAAACTTTACTGAATTGATCAAAGAAGAATCAGACTGAAGTCTTTGCTCTATTTATGACTGATATTGATAGAGAAATCGCATACAATACTCAGTGCAATTTGAACGTTTTAAACGTCTTTTCAATTGATGAAATGACTCAGAATTTGAAAGATATTAAAGTCAAGCTGTCATCAGAATATCATGAGTTTCTAGATGTTTTTAATCAAGCTCAATCAAATAAACTACTCTCTCATCACTTCTACGATCATAAAATCGAGCTCATCAGTGATTCAATGCTCTCTTACTGTCAAGTCTATCAAATGTTCTCTGTTAAACTTCTGAAAGTAAAGAAGTACTTAAATGAGAATCTGTTGAAGAAATTCATCACTTCTAGCCAGATCTTCTATTTCTTTCCCGTTCTATTCATTCTCAAAGCAAATAAAGATCTTTGATTCTGCGTGAACTATCGAAAGCTAAATGTCATTTTCAAAAGAAATAGATATTCTCTATTGCTGATAAACGAGATCATTGATAAAATAGTGAGTTGCAAGCATCTGACTAGATTGAACATCATATCAGCATTCAACAAACTTCAAATGCATTTCAATGATGAGAATTACATCACTTTTATCACTGCTTTAGAAGCATATAAATACAAGATGCTATCATTCAAACTGACTAATGAATCGATCTTCTTTCAGCAATATATGAATGATGTTTTATGAAACTTTCTGAACGACTTTTGTCAAGTCTATCTAGATGACATTCTCATCTATAGCAAAATGAGAAAGAAACATAGAGATCACATCAAACTAGTATTGAGTCGACTACGTGAAGCTGAACTGCAGATGAATATTCAAAAGTGCAAATTCAATGTAGAAGAGACTGTCTTTCTAAAAGTCATTGTATCAGAACTAGATCTTTGTATGAATTTCAGCAAAGTGACAGTCATAGTCAGCTGAATCACTTCGATCAATCTAAAAGAAATTCAGAGCTTCGTGAGATTTGTTAACTTCTATCATCGTTTTATTAAGAACTTCTCGAAGCTAGTCAAACCGTTCACTTAGCTGACAAGAAAGAACACATCTTTTGTTTGAAATGAGATCTGTGTTCAAGTCTTTGACAATCTAAAGAAACAAGTCAGCTTGATCTTAGTACTTCGTCACTTCAATCTCAAACGACAAGCTATTCTGAAGATCGATGCTTCAAACTATGTAAAAGATGAAATACTATCTCAGTACAATGATGAAAGAGTTTTTCATTCAATGATCTTCTACAGTAAAAGCATGATTCTCGCTGAAATTAATTATCACATCTATGACAAGAAATTGCTAGTCATTATTCGATGCTTCGAACACTGATGACTTGAGCTGAAGTGCACTGAACTACTCATTTAGATATTCATCAATCATCAAGCTTTGAAGATCTTCATGAAAAATAAACAGTTGAGTCGACAACAAGTCAACTATCTGAACATTCTGTTGAAGTTCAACTTTCAAATCATCTTTAAATCAGGTAAAATGAATACTAAAGTCAATGCTTTAACTTGAATGTTTCTAACGAACGTCTTTGAATCAGCTCAACGACTTGAAGATCATTTTCAAACTATTTTAATCTTCAATAGAGTCGATGTTTTACTCATTGAATCGAAAGCAAATTTCTATCAGTGAGTGTGTATGATCAATCAAATGAATGAGTTCTGCAACAAATATAAACAAGTTATGAACAAGAACAAGCTCAAATTTCATATCACTAAATTGAAGAACTGCGAAATCATTGACAGCGTTCTCTTTAGAAAAGACTTACTGTGAGTTCTCGAGAATATGCATATGAAACTGCTACAAGAAGTGCATGATCAATCTTTAATCTTTCATCTCGACAATAAATGAATCATTGATCTAGTTCAGCGTTTCTACTATTGATCAGATCATTGAGCTACTATTTGACAATACATTCGAAACTGTCATGCTTGTCAGCGAAGCAAAGTCTTTAGAGATAGCATCAATGAACTTCATCATTCTCTCTCGATTTCACAGAAACGCTGAAAAGATATAGCTATGAACTTCATCATTGAACTATCTCTGTCAGAAGACTATAACGTCATTTGCACAATTATATGTCATTTCATCAAAGAATGTTACTATGTTCTCTGTCATTGAGAAGACAATGACATTTCAGTCGAAGAAATGATTTAAATCATGCTATAAAACGTCTATCAACTGCATGATCTACTCAGTTCTATTGTTTCGAACAGAGATTCTCAATTCATATCAACTATGTGAAAGAGTCTTTGCAAGCGACTGAAAATCACAGCTAGTTTATTCACAGTCTATCATTTGAAGATCAACGATCAGACGAAACAAGTCAATTAAGACGTTGAATGCAAACTTAGAATTTACTGCAATTACATGCAGAATGACTGAGTCAAATGAATATCTATGATGAAATTCAGCGACAATTTCAATATCTTCTCGATCATCTCAATGATCTTTTTCTACTTCAATAAAGAATTTCACTCTCGAATGAGTTTCAATTCAGATACGACTGACTATGAAACAACTTATGAATGACTTGAAACTAGAAAAGCAGATGATATTGTCATTTGAATGAAAGAGCTACTGAGCTTCGATCATCAACAATTGAAAAAGACGAAGCTGATCATCGAAGTTCAGATCAATAAATATAAATGAAACATCATCTATGAAGTAGATGACTGAGTTTGACTATCTTTCAGAAACGTCAAGACAACAAGACTCTGCAAAGATTTGAAAGATAAACAACTAGAATCATATCAGATCACTGTCAAAGCGAGAGTCTTCTATCATCTTCGTCTATCAGTCAGCATGAAGCATTTGCATTCGATGTTCAGCTCAAAGCTACTGCGATCATATTCAGAAAACTCTCTATCAGAACAGCATGCAGAATCTCTCAAACTCATCATTATTGATGATGATGATGATGAACACTGAAAGATAGATGACATTCTGAACTTCAGACGCTATCGAGATTGAATACAGTACAAGGTCAAATGAAAAGATCTAGATAGAGACAATGAATGATACTATGTTGATAAAGATGAATTCAATGACTTCAAGAAAGTTTTGAATGAATTTCATGCGCTATATTCAAGAAAGTCACGCTAGTATCGAAATAACTCAATAAGAAAGCAAGCAAATGAGCGACATTCATGCAAACATGAATTTTCAAAGAGAAGAGTAATGTTACAAGTGTATCAGAGCTGAATAGAACTAGTCAATGTCTTTAGCTCAGATCTGACTCAGTCTTTATTTTCTTTCATCAACATCATCTTTCTTTCTACATCACATTCTACTCATGTCACAAACACATTCTCTTTAAGCTTAGCGCAGTCTCTGAATATTACTTAAATAGAAGCTTTTGTACTCATCTTCTTCTGTATTCTTAATATTCAGTTATAGCTACCTTTAAAGATCAAGCACTATTCAACTCTGACTTTCGCTGATTGACTCATCTAGGCACGATTCTGACAGTGATTAACGAATTTCTTAATATAATGTCAGAATCATGCCTAGATGATACAATCGATGAAGGTCAGAATTGATAGTGCTTGATCTTTAAAGATAGTTATAACTGAATATTAAGAATACAGAAGAAACTGAGTATCAGAGCTTCTATATATACTAATATTCAAAGACTGCGCTAGACTCAAAGAAAACAAGGTGACGCAGGTAAAGATGTGATGTAGAGTGATGATGAAAAAGAAATGTTTAATAACACAAAGAGATATTGAGAAAACAAAGAGACTCGAATAGAGGCTTGAATAGAGACGCAGACTAGCTTTAATCAATTCGCAGAGTAAGCGCTAGTGTACTCTGTGAATTGATTAGAGTTTCAGCCTTGTCAGCCTTATGATCTTGATACACTCGTAACACTGATAGAATGTTCTGCAGACAATTGTTGATTTTATTCTTAAGATTGTTCATCAAAGTGCAATCATCATAATTGAGATAGCTGAATAACTTCATAAAGTCGAAGTAGAAAACATTGAAAGACTTGTCTGCTTATCTCAGAGCGTTGTATTCATGTCGAGACTTTCGATTTTTATTCAGTTCATTGTATATTTCTTTCAAATGATTGAATAGCTCGTAGATCAAAGTGAATGAATTCAAAGAATCAAAACAACGTTGAACGAAGATGTGCTTCGCAGCGTCATCTTCTAGCCTAGACATCATGTAGACAATATAGATAGTCTCATCATCAAATTGATTGATATTGACAATCAGCTTGTCGTTCATCTTGTTTCTTCAGTCTTCTCAAGTTGATTCACCTTCGTCAGTGAATATAGATGAATTCGAAAATTTGTAGAATTGATGATGTTCATTTTCGAATGAGATGAACTTAGTAGACGTCTCTCGTCGAGTATGATTCTCGATAGAAGCATGCGACTCGATATCTTGTTGAGGTAGATGATCAGTAGTAGGTCGAGACTCAGTAGACTGTCGAGATCGAGACTGATCTGCTGAACGCTGTACTTCTTTGAGTCTATCTTTGAGACTCAACATCTTCTCTCGTAGTTGAGTGTTTGTCTCTTCTAGAGTGTTCATTGACGCGCGATTGACCTCTAGCTGTTTCAGTCTCTTGATATGTTCGATTTGTAGAACGATTCAGTGCTCGTTACATTTCAAAGTCATGTCTTGTTGATCTCTTAGCTCATCTAACATCTTGATGACCTTGTTCGAGTGATCAATAGCTCACTGACGAAGTTGTTCTTCGATCTTAATGTTTCATGAGGTCGCAGCATTCTGAGGTTCAGCTGAGGCATCGAAAGAAAGAAGGGAAACTCGTCTATTTGCAGTGCTTCTAAGCAGGCGAGCCGTTCGGGGTCCGACTGGTTCAGAGTCGCGTGCCATTGTGAGGAAGGTAAAGATAGATAGATTTGGTTATGATAAGGTTGAGTGGTTGGTTTGGTAAATTTGGGTAAATTTGAATGTGTGTTTTGGTGAAAGTAATTCGAAGAATCCCTTGCGAATTTTCTGAATAAACGAAGTAGGTTATTTCGTATCGTCTACACGTTGATAGCAGGGTAGTTGATTAGCATTTATCTACTGTTAGAGGCCAGCATAGAGCGAGTCATATGAATGTCATTTAACTAATAGATAAATGCTAAGAAAGGAAAGTATCTACAGAATAGAACTCGCAGCTTATATGTGTGTTCCTGACCTCTGCGCTAGGCCATCGACGTTTCGGCGAAGGGCTTGAGTAGCTTGTAAGCTAGTGAGCAACGGCATCCGAATCTTAATGCGCTCGAGGCGCATATGCTAGCTACTAGATGAGACGTTTGCTACAAGCTAGCTGTCAGCTGAGTTTGCATCGTTGATTAGCTTACATGCTAC
>JAABUK010005505.1_pt1 | contig 19657 bp, 23 predicted proteins | sample 5559141 | NCBI WGS metagenome assembly JAABUK01 (sample SAMN10711869, study PRJNA513367) | rock metagenome | isolation source: Antarctica rocks | place: Antarctica: Victoria Land, Pudding Butte nord | collected 2016-01-03 | reverse complement strand
GGCGTAGAGCCAGTTTGCGATTAGGAAGGCGGGGGCGTAGTTGGCGGGTTGTTGGCCACTGGCGGCGGCGTGGAGGCCGAGGAAGGTGAGGAGGGAAGATTGCATGGTTCGGATTCGGATTCGGATTTTTATGTTTGTCTGTTTTGTTTGTTGGTAAAAAGATGAGAGCAAGTGTATCGCGATGACCGGACCAGTCGTTGTCTGCAACGTGTGAATTCCAGCTTAGGGCATAAAACGAAAGAAAAAATCAACTCGTCAGTCCACGAACCGAAGAGCCACGCCCTGCAGAAATAGATTTCCAAGTCCCAGAAAGTGTCTACGATACCCAGGGAAGTTCGCGAGAGCAGTAAAAAGGAAATATCGGTGGAGAAAACAAAAGCGACCCTCTCGAGGGCATTCCAAGTAAAACTTATGCTCGAGGCAGGACCCCCGTGACGCAATGATTCATAATTCGGAGCGCGGAGATAAGGGGTGCCCAAATCACCAAAGAACCTTGTTGAAGCAATAGGAGCTGCAGTAGAAGCAGGAGGAGTAGTCGTCCAATTAGGAACTATGTTCCTAACTAGGAACATAGTTATTGCAGTACCATTACACTGCCCGCTAGCCTAGTTGGGACTTTTGTTTTTCCGGCCCCAGCTCAACTCTTTGTATATGCGAAAAAAACATTTCAACCCCAGATCAACAATTTGAATTTGTCTAACTATTGTACATTTACAGCTTATGATGAAGCATATGCAAAGCATGGATTCTGTTCTACTTTGCCGCAATGCGTTCAGAGCGACGTGTGACGCAGCGACGACTGTGAAGTGCGTTAGCAGTGCATATGCGAAGCTTATGCTATGCTTACCTTTGCCCTTGGCATCTGCGACGGTGTTCTTGAGATTCTTGAGACGCTTGCTTGAGAAAGGATCTAAGAAAGATTTTAGCAAAGCATATGCGATGCATATGAAGTACATACGGGTCAACGAAGACAACGATGAGAATCTGAAGAGGAGAGGAGAGTTCGGCTCGGCCTGACATAAGGTTAGCATACGCACAGCTGATGCTCTCTTGAGTGATGAACATAGTTCTAGATTCGGCATCGGCATATGCTTCGCATTGCGAAGCTCATGCTAATTACAAAGTCCGGCCCGATGCCAAGAATTTTTTCCGGCCCTGGCTCAGCTTTTCCAACCGCTGCGAACTGCAACCCGTTTACAAGTCTCTCCTGCGTCTACCAATCCCAAGGCTCATCATGGTGTTCCGGGGGAAACCTTCAGGAGCATGCGAAAGACGCCGAATTCGGAGACTGAGAGTGGGTCTAGGGTCTGATTGATGCTTTACTGCACATTCGGTACTGACATTAGCGATTTGCGCAAGGAAGCTTGTGGCCAACGTATCAGAGCTACCGTACCTTGCTCAGGCTATCGAGCCGCTCAGGTACTTCGAATTGAAGATGAAACTCAGGCTGTAATAGGGAAAGCTGTTGGGTGAGTCGCTTAACAAAATCCTATCAAGCCGGGTAGATTTTCCAGGAACAGTGAAATCTGTTCTATGCTGAGACACAGCTGCAATGCGAAACCTCAGTCTAAAATTTAGATAACAAGACTGATCTGGGTGTTGTTCAGTTCTGTAACTCCTTTCTTGCGACGGTCTCTTCCCCTTTGCATCGATCTACAAGCTCGAGATGCATTCTTTGCTTACTACATCACCTTGAGATGCTGGGACTTCCTGATGCCTTATTGTCACCCTCCAGATTGTCCAGAGCACTTGACCCTGGCAATCGAAGCTGTCAGCTTGGCATATCTCTGGCACCAAGGTTATTCCGATGCTGCACTATCAGAGGCTAGGAAGAGATATATTGCAGCCTTGCGAATGAACTGAAGTCTCCCAAGCAAGCAGCCAAAGATACGACTCTGATGGTGTCGCTTTTGCTCGATCTTTTTGAGAGGATTGTAGATAGCGAAAAGGACAAATCGTGGTCGAGTCATACAGATGGGGCCATTGCACTTGTCACTTCTCGTGGCATTGAAAAGTTCCAGCATCCGTCTGAATTGAGGATGCTGATACGTCTCAGTCATCATCACATCATCGGCTGTATCGCCAGCGGCTCATCTGTGCCACATGGAATGAAGGCTATTCAGGCTTACATTGAAACACGACTAGATAGTCAGGACCCCATGTTGCGAATGACGAAACTTATAATCCAATACGCGAATCTGTATAGCCATGTTCGAAAGGAGCAATTAAAAAAAGAGGAACGCATTGGATATATCATTGAACTCGATGCAAAGATGCCTGACTTCGATCTCACACTGCCACCAGCTTGGCAATACTTGACAACACTTCTAGATCAGAAGTCGGACAGGGTATTTGATCATCACTTTCACTCTTTCTCCAATACACAAGCAAGGCAAGCAAGGAGCATGTTCTGGGTCCTGGGCATTCTGCTCAACGAATCTCTAATTGAATATTACTCGGCATCACCTGCGGGTGATGAATACTTTGAAACGTTGGACATAGCCAACAGCTATACAGAGTATCTTGTACGCGAGACATGTGCATGCACTCCATCGACTATGGATTGTGATGGGACAGCTCAACGGAGATTGGCTGTATCAAACACATCAAAGCCTCTGACCCTGGGGGAAACTTGTCATTCGCATACGCCCAGCCAGCAACAGGATGGCTACACAATGATCTTTCCCCTTTTCATTGCCGGGAGATCCAAGATCATTCCAAACGTCATGCCCTGGATCATTGAACAGCTACATCACATGAGTTGTCACTTCAACCTTCGTGATGCTGAAGTGGTCGCTCAGATTCTCGAACAGGAGTCCAACGTGAGCCCATGGGACGTGTATGCCATGCTTGGCAGCTACGCATTCGCCTCTTAGTATGATCAATGTAATAATGACTTGAGACTCAGGCAGGCGGGAAACTGCAATGCAAAGCTTTTCATCAATGTTATTGTTCATGGGCTGATACTAGTGGCGTGGTAGTCGCTGATCTTTTCAGACGAGAACGATTGTTTCCAGCGGTGCCGCAACGAAGAACGAGTTGTGGACCGAGTTGCAGATTCCCACTCGTTGGTATTCGGAGGACGAGTGTTCATCCTGGTATCCATAACCTCCCTGTGTTCGATATTGTCTGAGCAATAACATCGACGATCTTCCAATCTGAAGGCATGCCAACTCTTTCAAGTCGCTGCCTGAAAAGACATTTGGTGAATCCCAGTAGCCTTTCTCTGGCAGAAGATAGTCTAGCTGCGCAACAACTTCTTGCTTGTGGGGCTCATATGCCACTATCTGACCGGTACTGAGGTTTTGGGCATGAATAAACTCAGAGATGCAGCCTGAGAAATCGAACTCTCCTTTGGCATTGTGCCAAGGTACGATCGAGCTCCATTCTCCCCCTGTCGACGCTTTGGCCAAAAGGCGCCGAAATCGACCGCGGACCGCGACAGATTTGATCTCAGCGCCTCTCTTGACTAATTTCGAGGCTTTGTCAGAATCACCACCAGAACCAAGCCGCGAGTCTTCCAGCAGCGCGAAGTCACTCATCGGTTCCACCATATTCTGTGTTGTAATGTCGGAGCATACTGGGAGAGAAGCCCAAGACCACGTGGGTGCTACGGAATCGAGTCTGCGCTCCGGTGCGCCTGGGGCTTGGACCGACCAAGAAAGATCTTGTGCAAAAGTATGTCGCCAGAGGCCGGCCAGATATTCTTGCCCCCTTACTTCCTCGTTCTCATCTGTATATGGGCCAAGGTACTGGACAGCCAGACCCATAATTGCTGGGAAGCGATCGGAACTATTGAATATATTGCGCTTCACATAGGCTTTAACAAGCTCCAGCCATTGTCCATGGAGCGCCGCCATATCCTGCCTCCGACAAGCTCGCAAGAAGCTCTGAGGATGTCGCATCCAGGCAAACTTGTCTGGACCTTGCAATCGTGGGAGCCCGCCATTTTGTCCGGTCTCAACTTGTTGAGAGACCGAACATGACCAATACATCCTCTGGCCACACACATAGAGCATTCGAGGGGTCAAACGCTCCTCCTGCAACGTCCAGGCTCGCGTGAATAGATTCGAGCGCAGACGGATCTCATTCAGAGGCATGTCAACATTTGCCAGCCAGTGCCCGGAATACAATCTGCAAGCACCTGTCTTATATCGCCAGGCTTCCCTGAAATACGGTATCTGCTCCGTGGCTTTCATACTCGAGCAAGTGGCAAGCGTCACATACGAATTGCCATAGACTTCATCCATCTTCGACGCTTCCTCATTCCAATCGACGGGTGGCACAATACAAATGTCATCGATCCAAATGTATCGCAGACCAAGACTGAGTGTCAATCTGATGGCATCAAGGATTGTGCCTGGGAGGCCTGCCATAGGAAAGCCTTCCCTTCTCTGGTGCGAGTTCTTCTCCTTGGTTGCGGCAGCCTTGATATTCGCTTTCTCATCCTCGGTGGCAAGTTCCACCCCCCAGGTATAGCTCAGAGCGACGTAGGGAATATGGTCGAACTTTGAGCCCTCAATCAATCGGAGCATTCCAGAAGTGGGATTGATGGAAATGAGGTTGGTTGGATTGCGCCGAGATCTACCAAGATTCCTGCATTCAGTATGTGTCTCATGACAGATTCTCAACCAGCCATTGACCTCAGCATTCACGGCGCTGTGGGTACGTTCAGCGAAAAGGTTGACGGGGGGTGTGCCCTGCTGGCGCGTGCATGACAGTTCCGCAATCGTATGGTCTTGCAATGTGTCTCCAACGCCAATTGTCAACAGATTTTGATCGAAATCGCTGGCTGAGCCCTGTTGCGAAGGCGGTAGCTGCGCCCAGATGTGACCTAAAAATATCTTCGAGTCAGTATTGCCTTTCAAGGAATGAAGAGAATGTCTGGATAGTATGCCAATCCTTAATTAGAAGCCATTCACGCTCCCAACCCAATCTTTGGAACAGGGCAATTGAAGGTTTGGTATTACAGACCTGGCAAACTCTGAAGCCTATCAGCTTCCTCCTTTGTGATCTGGCGCAACCAAATCGCTCTGTACAAGACTCGACATGTGGCGCATTTGTTGGCGCATATCCTCAGCTCTTCGAGACTTTTATGAAAAACAGCTTTTAGGGCTCGTGGATTGTTGAACCTCTTGCTTTCAATCTCCCGCCTCTTCTCGAACATGGACCCGATGATTTGACAGCCATTGCACTCGTGTAATGCGTCGTAATTCTTTCTCAACTTGCAGAAGTCGTATCCCATGATGTTGGGTGAAGAAAGACAGCCTCACTCGGGATGGTTCAATATTAACCTTCTCCAAGAAGGAAGGCTATGCAACACGGTTGAAGACAGATAGCACCTGCAGCTGTAGTGCTGAACGATCTCCAGGAGACTCAGAATCTAGACCATGAGTTATGAAGACTTCCTACGCTGTGGAACAATCCTACAACCAGCTGAAACGGATAGTCCGGCAAGCTCTGGTTGATCAACGTGTTTGAAACAATGCTGACCCACTATTGCTCTTATGCACATCGTTACTACAACTGAGAGTCTTGCGAGACTTGCATATGCAGCCTTACCAGATGTAGGGGGGTTGCGATTCGTTAGCGATGCATCGCCACCTTTCAGCTGAGGCAAAAAAGTCTCCACTTCAATAGCCGGCCGCAAGCACAGCACTGGAAGAATGACACTAAATTATCGGAGTGACTATATCTATCTGCTTGGACAAGAATGGTCTAATTTCAATGATACGCTCTACCAAGCCCTTGCCATCTTGCCATCTTGCTTTTTCCATTTCATCGACCCACGCTTGATCATAATCAGGAAAGCAACCAGTTTACTCAGCGACAGAATCATCAAACACCACTGTATCCATACCCGCCTTGCGGATAACCACCTTGCGGAGGACCGCCTTGCGGCATCTCAACCTCCTCAATAAACCCATTTCCCTTCCCATTTCTTTGTTGACTATACTCCCGGAGTTGTAAGCTATCAGTAACCAAGGTCGCCACCGAAATAATACTGTGTGAAAACAGCCATCAGCCAAACATTCCTTTCAAACCATGGCTCAGATGAATACTCACGCAGCAATAAACGCAAATGCCACCGGCGCAGCTAAATTCCCAAACACAGAAATCGTCCCCACAACAGCAGCTCCGCTTGCGATATCAGCGATGACGAGGCAGCCCTGCAGGATTATGCTGGATATGTAGGCGATCTTGCGCTTGAGATAGTACGCTTCTTGTGTGATCCCCACTGGCGACGTACGCTGAAGATAGAGGAGGCGTCAGAAGACGAGGGCTGTGCATGTGAGACCAGCGATGCCCTGGATAAACAAATCTATGAGTATTGGCACTTTTTGAGAATGCGGGAGGGCGGAGGAGGCAGGGAACTTACAACACCGCCAACTGCCCACACTATTGTCTTCGCATTAATATCCGCGTTTCCACGGTCTATAGTAGACACGGAGTCCGTGCTCAGTTTCTGGCCGTTATTGACATATGTGGCTATGCCGGCGATGAACATGATCAGGTGGACCACTATGACCAGGTAATGCGAGACCTGCCATATCGTGTTGTTTGCCATCTCGAAGTCGGTAAGGCGGAATTGGATGAGATGATATCAAATGAGGGCCACGAGAGGTTTGGAAAGCGTTTGAATTCGAGGGAATGGTGCGATATGAAAGACGCAGAAGAAAGGATGAAGGAAAAGCAGGAACCTTGCGTCTTTTGCTGCTTTTATATTGCGTCGTGGGTGGAGGTCTTGGCGGTGCTTTTGGCCGTGCGTAGCCTCATGCATGCAACCTTGCTACTGAATGAGGCTGAGGCTGAACTGAGAAGATTCTTTCAGCTGAATGTTTAGCGGCACGTGATGTTTGAGATACTTGTAGCCATGGAATCTGGAGATGTTCAGCTATGCCAAGAAAAGAAAAAACGTCAGCGAACATAAAGCATCAGGACTTACCATTCTCCTGGGATGGATGCGTCTACTCCTGCCTCAAACCACCTACAGCCAAGACCGTCTCCTGAAACATGGATACGGCACAAGGAAAAAATCATCACATTGTACACTGCGCAACAATTGCCGCTCAAAGATGTACAGCGCACAATGACCCAGGAGCATGGATTTGTCGCTAGGTATGTAGACCCTCGCTGTTGATGGCCAATCCATGTATATTCGCATCTTCGTTCCACCAACAAGATTATGTAAGGATTTCCTATTTGGGTCGGTGCTTTTGGTCATCTCAAGATTGCATACCGCTCTTCGCTGTTTATGCACATCACTACCATCCACCTGCAGCATTAACCTATCTCTAGCAAACGTGAGTACCAGACCCGCTTTAAGAAATGGGGGGTCGGCAAGAACCTCAGTTTCGAGCAAAGGGAAGAAATGCTTCGTCGGATCAGAGTCGGCGAGGATGCCTTCAGCGGTGGAAATGCCATCACCAACTTGAATCGGAGACTCAGACGACACAATTACACCCAAACGAAACAACAGGACGGAGAGCAGCAGTGTCAAGGCAGATCGAGGCCCCAATCTGAGGTGGAGACTGAGAATATTAGAGTCACCACTCCATCCAGCTATGCAGTCGTCAGCAATACAGCATCCTCGAATGGCGTGGACTCACTCGACAGTGAGGACTGTGCTAGCCTTGCCAGCTCGACTTATCAAGCATTAGCCAACCCGCAATACTCTTCTGGAACCAGCCTCCAAGCTCCTCGCCTCTCCACAGATCGAGGTTCGAGCCAAACGCGCGAAAATGATGCCACCATTCCACATCCCTCAAACACCTACTGGAATCATGAACTCCTTGTACCAGGCACAGGATGCGCCAAGTCAATCTCACCGCAGCCAACAGCAGACCCCACGGCACTGAACCTCAGCCTCCTCCTGAGATGCGTCCGTAACTTTGCCGAATGGTCGTTCCAAACAACAGCCTCATCTCCCACAGAAACAACCCAGCTCACCCACCCAGCTTCAGAACCCTTTACGCTCAAAATCTTCTGGCAAACCCTCAACAACTGCATCTACCTCTACAAACTCAACGACCTCCCCCGCGCCACCCCCCTCCTCTCTCACATCCTCTCCCTCCCCTCAACCATCCTCCCCACGACACCCTCCCTCAATTTCCTCCAACACCTCCTCGCCTCCTTCTCCCCCATCAACTTCCGCCGCAACCCCCGCGTCCGCCTCAAATTGCTCACCCACCTCCACACCCTCCTCTCCGCCGCCCTCGGCCCCCAACACCTCCTCACAACAATCTGCCACCAATTGCTCTTCGACAACGGTACGCGTCACGCGACCGAGACCGCGCTCTCTTGTCTCCATTCTTCGCTAGTGCCGGCGCATGATTCACTGGCGTTCCAGACGGAGCGCGCTATCATTGCGCTTCTTCGCAGGGATGGGTGTTTGGATGATGCGGCGAGGAAAGCGAGGACGCTGTTGTCTATCACAGAATCAGCGCCGGACCCGGATTATAGGCGTACTAGAGAGGCAGCGCAGGAACTTGCACACGTCTATATGGATACGGGCCAGCTCAATGAGGCGAAAGGGCTTTGTATGATATGTGTTGGGAGGGCGGTGAGCTGGGATGGGGGGATGATTGGTGCGTTTTACTCCCCTTTTCCCTATCTATACAACCATTTTTTACTCTTCTATGCACCCTTTCAACCCCATTAACTCCCTTTTACCCCCTTCTTACCCCCTTTCACCTCCTTTTGCCCATTGTTTCACCCTTTTACCTCCTTTTACCCATCCCTTGCATCTTTACCAGATCGCGCATACTCTTGCCACCCATCTATTGAAAACCAACACTAACCCACCTCCCTTTTTTTCCAGGCCATGAATACTCCGACCCCCGCACCCTCTACGCCCTGGAGGATCTAGCGAAAATCGAGGAACAACTCGGTTATTGGGGTAACAGCGCTACTTGGTTGTGGGAGGCGGCGGAGTTGGCGAGGAGAGGAGTTGTTGCGGGTGGGCGTGGGCGGGAGGTGAATGTTGCTAGAGGTGGGGGTGGGCGCGATGAGAACGTCGTTGCTGGGCATGGAAGCGAGGCGAATACTGGTGTTGATGGGGGTGGAAGGGAGGAGAATGTTGGGCAAGGGGGACAGCCTCGGGTGGAAATGGTGCATGTGGTTGATAAATTGGTTAGGGCATTGAGAATGGATGGGAGGGAATGTGATGCGCGAGCGGCGGAGAGGATCTATGCGAGCTATATCCCGGAGAGGGTGGAAGGGGTAGTGGGGGTTGAGGTATGAGGGTTGGGTTTCGTTCGGAGGGTATAATTCATGACGTCACATACCTAGCTAGGTACCTTATACATATTCAGGACCGCGTTAAATAAACACCCGCATGCTGATCTAATTCCCAGCTCCGCTCCCATAACACATCACCCAACTTCTCACTACCCGCGGGTTTTCCCTTGATCGCGGCGTCGTTGACATACCCAAACGGCGTCATATTACTTCCCTGCTATCGCCTTTTCCTTGAGCTCAGGCGAGGGCGGCGGCGTATAGCATATTTTATCGCCCCGATATCAGACGGAATAGAAGCGGATTAAATCTCTGTATTATATATAATCATTACCAAACCGACACCAGGGGTGGACAGAAGTATTTACAGTAGCACTACCCCACTATAGCCGAGGCCCCTATTTTGGGAAACCCTACCAAAATCCTACCCATCCTGCACTCACAACTATCAACGCCATGCCCCCACCCAGAACACCTGAACGAGCGTCAAAAAGGTCCTTCAGAAGCTGATACTGTACGCAAAGCACGGATTTCTTTCATGCGATAGATACGAGAGATCGCGATGGATCGATCAAAGTTGTCTGCAAAGAGATGGAAATCTCATACTAAATTGAGCTTTTGATACAGTTAGATCAATCATCTGATTTGAATTTCATTGAGACGGTATGAAACATTCCGAAAACACGTGTACGAAAGCGTAAATGGGATAATTCGAAAGAATTAAAGAAAATCATTAAACAGGAATGAAAGGGAATATTCATGAAGGAAATACAGAGACGCATCGATGAGATGCCTAAGAGATGCCGTTTGCTAGTAGAAACAGGTGGGGAGCGCATTAAAACGGCTTTGTGGTGATCTTGATGTTTAGAAATATATGCAGTATCCTCAAAATAGGAACCTCGGCTATAGTGAGGTAGTGCTAAATACTTCTGTCGCCCCCTGGTGCTCCTCACTGAATAAACGTTAGTGCGACTTGGGAACTCCATGCAAGAGATGCATCGGTCCGACGAGGACACAACTGCCCCACCATTTGTGCCTGCGAATCCGCTTGGTCGACGAAGGGGTGTTCTCTAAATGTTGGCCAGCTTTACAAATCGACGTGCAACAGCACTGATAGGTATTCTAGGGGCAGAACCATCTTATAAGTCCAAGCTTGTTTGGGAATCCTTAGTACGGGGACCTGCCGGAAAAACTGCATTATTAACACACGAGCGAGGGGGCCCGACTCTGCAGGTTCATTGCCGCGAATTCGACGCAACCTCGCAGGATCAGACGCAGCTTTTCTGGAAGGAGCCGACGGGCTGAAACTGGATGTATTCGACAACATACAGCTTGAAGGTGCCCAATGTCGACCTCCGTCAGTATATCAATGAATTTGCTTCCTTTCTCTTAAGAGGAGCCAGCAAGAAGGCCGACTATCTTGGTCAGATCTTTCAGATGGCGCAGCTGTATCGAAATGTAAGTTTTTCACCAGCCGTAGGATTCAAGATACCATTCTTATTATCTGTTCAGAAGACGATAATACGTCTTGCATTGAGATTGTGGACTTCAAATCGACTTCTGATGAAGGGTCGGGAAATTTGTGACCACGAGCGCTTAGGATTGGAAAACCGTCGACCGAATGGAATCGCCATTACATGGATCTATTCCTGCACCCCGCGTACCCCAAAATCAGCTGGACCATCTACTCGAGTCTGAGATCGTAGAGACCGAGCGGTATCTTTTGAAGAACCTCCAAAAAGTCATCAAAGCGTCGGACCGCACATCGTGGGTCGCTACTTTCCTAGCAACTGCCATCATATTGCACCTCATGGAACGGGACGCTTGGAGACTGCTATACTGGGTCCATCAGCAGGAACAAATGAGATGTTTCAAGTAGCTGCCAAACGTTCTTTTGATGAATTTCAGATCAATACCTGGCGACATCCTCTCGGGCCTTATGCGTTGGTAGAGAAGAGTGTTCACTTTGGCAATTTGTTGCTGGCGCATTTTCATTATGCAGCTCGAGGATTAGCACCTTTGACATTGGATTGGAATGATGAGAAACACAAGGAATTGGTAGGGTCTTCCGTGCCCATGCCGCGGTGAACCTTAGCCAGAAGCCGTCGATCGAGTGTGTCGTAGGTTTGTCACCGGTCTTCCCTTGGGTCCCACAAGTATAGAATTCGACAAAGCGCTTTGCAGTCCGCATGTCGTAAGGGTAGGCATTTTCATCGGGCCTGGAGAACCTATTGGGCAAAGGAAAGCGAAGCGTGAGCACGGTCCTTCAAAGCCATGTGGGACAAGGTCATGAGACTTACTCGGCCCAGATCTCCAATACCTCCCTGTATGCATCCTCGCTGCCATCCGTCATAGGCTAGAGGATCTCGGCGTCGTCGGCGAAAGTCTCGTTGTCGTCGTAACCGTTCTCGCGAGCGTGCTTGGCTCGGTCGGTCGGGGTCCTGCGCTGGCGGCCCATTGCGCAATAGAGATTGAAGAGTGCTGGAAGAGGTTTTGCGTGAAGAATGCGTCTGGCGGGGCAGATTGACATGTGGGAGAGCAGATAAGGGCAGGTGAGGAGAGCATGATGGGAATCGCTCGAGGGGAGGCGCGCTGCCTCTATATAGAGGTCGAGCTGACTGGCATGGCGCCATCAGGCACTGCGGCATCATAGCACTGCCGTGGATAGTGTCGTCGTTAAAACTTGACCATTTTCGCATCGATGGTGGGGATGGAGAAAATGTGGGATTCGGTTTGAGTCTCTTGGGAACCTTTTCAAGATGTGTCACCCACGGCTCACCCAGCCGAGGTGAGCCAGGGTGAACGCACGTGACGCGACTCACCCAAAAAGCAGCGAGCTCACTTGCTTGAACGGATCAGGTCGACAGGCGTGCGCACGTACATTCGGGTTAAAAAACAAATTTTAAAGAAAATATGAAATATGTGATTGTGATTGATTGTGATTGTGATTGTAATTCATACACCCTTGTGACATCGGTTTAGGCCCGACCCATGGGGGACTCTATGCTATTTATATCGAGTGGACAAAACCCTCTGGGGGAGAAAACCACTCGCCGTCTATACGGCTGCTTCGCGCAGCCGAAACAATAAGATTGGCACTGTGTTACCAAGTAATGAATCTATAGCTTCTATCCAGCGCGTGACGCTCGAGTAAACTCTTGATGAGAGTGTCTGTGCTGCTTGATTATGACGCATCGTCTTTGCTCTGCTCTTCATTGACGATATTCTATACAACGATGTTCCGGTTCGATCCTCGATTCAAAGACGAAAGACGTTTTCTTTGCATCCGTGATGCTCGTGATTGCAACGTACGTAGAGCTGCGTTCTCTTACTCAATGATTGCCATTCATTGAGCAGAGAAATATGTGATGAAAGAGAGATGCACACGATGAGAAGATAGAGTGTGATTGTACTGAGTAATTCTTTCCTTCTCTTGTTTGACTTGTGTCACGTAGACGTTGAATGAATTGTTAGTATAGACGTGCGATCGCAATCGTTCGATGTTTGACTCTGATCGATGAAAGAGAATGCGTTCTGATCGTTCTCTTGAGCTCTCGATTTTTCACGTAGACAGATGAATGACTTGACGTCAAGTAAAGAAGATGAGCTCAAGTTCTCTCAGTATATCAGCGTGATCGACAAGTCACTACTTCTTCGAGCACTGTAGTCACGACTCTCAATACTTGAGATGACTATTCTATCTGATATCTTTTCATCAATTACTCAACGACACTGTCGATGTGATGAAGACGTTTCGATATCAACGCAGTCGACGAGTCGCAAATTCTTCGATCACTTGTAGTCACAACTCTCAGACTCTTCATCTGAGTTGTCTAATCACTAGTAGTATCTTTTCATCTCTTATCGACATCGATCTGTCATTAATCTTCTTCGTAGATCGATTGTGACTGTTAGAAGAAAGATTGTCGCATGAATGAAAACTCTGCACGATGACTTTTCTGATCACGCAACGTTCTAACATCGTTTGAACTGCGTCGAATTGAGATCTCTTGATTCTTCTGACTTCTATTCGAACACAGAATAGAATCAAAAGATTCGTAGTCAACATCACATACAGATGAATCTCGTTGTCAGTCAAAATATGAAATATTAAAAAAATGTTTTAAAGTTTTTAAAAAAGAAAATATTTATACATTATGACATTAAAAATCAAATTTGATGTTATGATATTTCATTAAACTAAACATTAAGATCAGCTCGTAGACAATCTTGAGCCTCTATGCTCATCTTAGCGTGTCATGCTTGATATCATGCAGATTGTGTTCTTCAGAAGCAACAACGGCAATGTTTTGTCATATGTATGTGTCACACTAAGCTTTCTTGAGAAAGCATCAGCAGCTTCCTTAATGAGCTTCAAGCTATAGACGATAGTGCTGTCGAAGGTTTGAACCACGTCGATAATGTGTTCTTCGCTGCTAAACAACATCTTTTAGAGTTCTGATTATTGCGCGGTCAAGTCTGGGCCCCTGATCATGTGGCTGAATTTGAAAGCATCATTGCTTCGTGTCAAACAGAGAATCATGGTTCAATCTTTGTTTCCACGGGCATGTTCAATGATTCTGAATATTTCCTGGGTACTTTGCAACGGGGTGGGGTATCTGGTTGAAAGAATGTTGTCAGGGGCAATCATTTGATTCTCTGCCCTCGCGGAAACGAAAAGACAAATTGTCGTCCTATGATCAGTCTTATATCGTCGTGAGTCAGTTGAGCGCTGTATATCTTGCTTGCGGCCGCATTTCGATGAAGCCCTTGTTGTTTTCGTGCCCAGTTTCACAATACCGAGACTTGCCTGTCCGCTTACTCTTTTGGTTACGAAGCATCCCTGACTGAAGTCTGCAATGGCTGGTACCAATCGCGCCGTGGTGAGTATCAGAGCATAAGATTCAGAACGCCAGCGAATTGTCGATCTAATGCTACAAGAAAGGGGATAGGGGATGGAGCTGGATGTAGGTGCCGCCGGAAATTCGTCATTTAAATACCCAAATTTGACGGAGAAAGGGTGCCAGGATGTCCACGCTGGACCATTTGCACCGACAATCAATGTCTAGGCGAGTATATTTTACCAGCGTTAATAGGAAAGGAAGAGCAGTCAATGCGGCACTTACGTATCTTGCAGCTAGGTCTGAGATGTGGGACGTCGATTGGTGGAGCTTCGCTTCGCTTGCGGCCCGCCCCTCGGCTTTTCACAAGCGATAAGCATTATCGCAAAAAATCGTGCGAACGGCGTGGTTAAATGAATTAGAGGTGAGAGATGAAGCACGCATATGTTGAGCATAAGCTAATAATGTAACTCACACAATCATATTTTCAAAGACAACGAGAAGAGTGATGATGCAAGGTCGAGCCGAACTCTCATCTTCGCTTCAGATTTTCATCGTCGTCTTCATCAATTTGTATGTACTTCATATGCATTGCATATGCTTTGCTAAAATCTTTCTTAGATTCTTTCTAAAGCAAGCGCCTCAAGAAGATCGTCGCAGATGTCAAGGGCAAAGATAAGCATAGCATAAGCTTCGCATATGCACTGCTAACGCAAAAATTCAAAATGTTGATCCACGGTTGAAATGTTTTTGAACATATGTATTCGCATATGCAAAAAGTTGAGCTGAGGCCGGGAAAAAGAAAAAAAAACTTCCGGTCTCGGCTCGGCTATTCCAACCCCCCGTGTGGACCAACTGTACGAGTAACCTCAAAGCAGTCTGTCTCACCGGCACGATGCGGAACATACTAATATAAAGATCCTTTGAGCGTCACTTCATTTTTCAGTCATTACGGAGGAGCCTTGTCGCAGCTCAAGACGCTACTCGACCTCCTACTTGAAGAACACCACTACGGCATTAGAGACTTGCAACTTTGCTTGAAACATGGCTCCAAAGTACGCCAAGGACATGCCTGCGGGCTTTACCAACCGCATTGAGCGGGTTGCTTTCGTCGGGGTAAATTTAGCTGCCATTCTTTGCGCGACACTCTCTCTGTGTCCTCTGATCACTCACTTCCACCATACACACATGCATACTGACTTGACACACAGGCGAGCGGCCAAATGGGCGAGCACATCGCCAAAGCCCTCGTCAAGACCGGCAAGCACACCGTCATCGCCCTGACGCGCCAAGGTAGCAAGAACGAAGTCCCGTCTGGCGTCAAGGCGATCCCCGTTGACTACAACGACGAGTCGACCGTCGTCGCCGCCCTGAAAGGCCAGCAATTCCTCGTCATTACTCTCGCTGCCACGGCTCCACCAGACGTCCATTCCAAGATTGTTCAGGCGGCCGCCAAAGCCGGGGTCCCGCACATCATGCCCAACATCTTCGGCCTGGACCACTCCAACGAAGCTCTAACCAAGGAGAACCTGGTGAGCGCCGACTCCAAGAGCATGCTCGCCAAGATCGAGGCCGCCGGCTGCTCGTGGACCTCCATGATCTGCAGCTTGTGGTACGAGTACAGTCTTGCCATGGGCCCCCTCTGGTTCGGGTTTGACTATGCCAACAAGAAGCTCACGTTGTACGACGATGGCACGACCAAGATCAATCTCACCACGTGGGAGCAGTGCGCGCGCGCCGTTGCCGCTCTGTTGAGCTTAAAGGAGCTGCCCGAGGATGCGAACGACAAGAGCCTGACGGTGAACACGTGGCGCAACAAGCCGCTCGTCATCTCCAGCTTCTTGGTCAGTCAGAAGGACATGTTCGAGAGCTGGAAGCGCGTCTCCGGTGATAAGGACTCGGACTGGACGATCGAAAAGGAGCCCAGCAAGGAGCGCTATCAGAAGGGCGTAGAGGCGATGAAGAGCGCACAGGACCCCATGTCTGCGCGACTGGGCGCCGCGATGGCCTCGTTCGTCAGGGTGTTTTTCCCCAACGGCGGGGGCGACTACGAGAGCACGCGCGGTTTGGACAATGCGAAGCTTGGACTGCCCAAGGAAGACCTCGATGAGCGCACGGCTGTCGCCAAGGGAATGGTGGAGCAAGATTACGCGGCCAAGGTGTTTGCTCAGGCCACCCAGGGGTCTTAGGACGGGAGAGATTCCACAAAAGGGTCCTTCTCGAGCAACCAATGAATGGGACAGGACCCATACTATACACTCCTTACTCCGGTATCACGATCGAAATGCTCCAAGGCCTATCCTCGAAGTCATGAACGAATACATAGAACCAAAATGCTGATCTCCGTCCCGTAACAGATGTGTTGTGGGAGTCCCGAATATAAGTCCAACTCTCAAAGTTAAAAGACGACTTGTCGAGACTCGATTTTGAGGATTCCTTAATAGTTAAGCTGCATGCAGCTGTGGAACGAATGTATGTGTGCGAAGCAATGCCAATACCCTGTATCACGTGATGTCCCATCACCATGTTCTGACACCACTGTCACTCAGAAGATGATGAACTGAGACATGCGGTACACTGGACGGTGTCACTCAAGCTACCACGGAGTCCTCATTCAAGTCGAGAAGTTCCCTCGCCGAAACCCTGAAGCCAATCGTGTCGTTATCATAAGGTCATCATTCTCGTCTCTACGTCGAAAGCGCTATGCAGCCAACAATCCTACCCTCACCAATCTACACCCAACTACTCCTTCTTCCTAATATCCTTCCACCCCAACCCCCACGCACACACAAACGCCAACCCCCCGAACCCAATCCCTAAAATACATCACCGAGCCCACAGCCTTGCTGTACGCCCGCAACACCCCGGGCAACTGCTGCGCCGACACCAACGTCCTGATCATGCGCGCCTCGCCCGCGAACACGGCGTCGGCGCTGACGCCCGGCGCGTCCTTCGTGATCGCTGAGTGCAGGCTGTTGTTGAAGACGGTCTGCGCCAGCGTCAGGAAGACCGCGGCGCCGAGGTTCTGACATAAGATGAGGATTGCCATGGCGGTGGGGATGGAGGCACGCGGGACGGTGTTTTGGGTGGCGATGTAGGACTGCGAGACGTTAGAAAGAGCGATTTCTTTTGGGGTAACAGGAGGAAGGGAAGAAGACACGTACGCCGGAAGCCCGTAGGCGATGGTGGTTAGGACGGTTCCTGAGAGAACCCAGGGGAGGTAGTAGCCCAGCTTTTCGACTGTTAGGGGAGCGTGTGAGTAAGCGTGCCTTGCTTGACCCGAGATTCGACGTTGAAGGAGGAAGGTAGCCAGGAATACTTACTCAGCGTCCCGGACGACATAGCAAAGATGAGCTGGCTGATGATCGTCGGCAAGATGTATACACCGCTCTCAAGCGGAGTGTTGTTCTTGACGGCCTGGAAGTAGATCGGCAGGTAGTAGTGCTGGACGAACATTACGCTCATGAAGAAGAACATGGTTGCCGAGGCGGAGTAAATAACCCGCACTCGCAGCATCGAAAACGGCAGCAGCGCGTCGTCGCCACGGCGGTACTCCCACCCGAGAAACACCCCAAATGTGGCCGCGGCGCCCCCAAAAAGCCCGATCACCGTCGAACTGTCCCATGCGTACCGGTTCCCGCCCTACTGCAGCGCGAGGAAGAACATGATCGCCGCGGGCCACGACAGAACTAGCCCAATCAGGTCCATCTTTGACACTGCCTTGCCGAGCACCTCGCGCACGGGCGGCTTGGGCCTGACCTTCGGGACTCTGAGTAAGATCAGGAGACCCCCGACCACAGCGCCAATGGGCAGATTGATGTAGAAGCCTGTATGCATGTGTCTCGTCAAAATCCAACAAAACTCTCAGGAAAGCTCACGCCTAGCAGTGGAAGAGCCGGGGGAAAACATACACCAACGCCAAGTGGCGTACTCAGTCAGCGCTCCGCCGATGAGCGGACCACACGCCATGCCCACCTGTCTGAGCGACACGTTGAGACCTATGACCCGCGGCAGCCTGTGCGGCGGGAGTATGGCCGCCAGAATGGTCAGGAAGCCGTTCATCAGCCCGGAGGCGCCCAAGCCGGCGATGGCGCGCCCCACGATGAGCATGGGTGACGATTGCGCCGCGCCGCAGAGCGCGGAGCCCAGCTCCAAGGTGGCGAAGAAGACGAAGAAGGACCACTAGGGGACAAGAAGCAGAATACGTCAGCGATCGATAAGTGACAGGCTTAGAGAACGTTGTTGCTGACGACGACGACTCACCTTGGTCGGGAAAAACGTATAGATCTTGCCCGCCAGGGGCACGAACGCCGAGCTAGCAAGCTGGTACGCGCTGCCGTACCATCCCACGTCGAGCAGGGAGTCGAATTCGTCGGTGATCTGGGGGATCGCCGTTGAGATGATGGAGCTGTCGAGCATGACGAGAAAGTAGACGAGGGTGACCGGCAGGATGATCAGGGCGCGCTTGAGTCCAGAAATGTTCGGCTGCTGCTCACTGTTGCCTGTCTTGGCTTTCCACAAAGATGCTCCAGTCAAGCTCTCGGCAGAACCATAGTAGCGACCAGAGCTCTAGGACCATCTCCTTTTTTAATATCACGTGGAACGTGTGTGGATTTAAGTCTCTAAGAACCCGCTATGGTCTTCCTTTGGCAGTGAACAGTCCAATGCAAGACAGTCATTGACAGCTGCAGTGTTCACATATCATGGCCGGTCTGGCTAAGCTGGACGACCTAGAGGCTAACCGAGTGGCCCTTCAACTCCCAAAACACGAAGTAATACTCTCATCACTGAACAACGGTTGGTATCGCAGGGCCAATCAGGGCCACAGCAAGGATGCTTCTTGCTCAACAACGTCACACTTGCCCAAATAACGTGCGACCGTAGCCGTTCAGCATCCATATGGTCTGAAATCCTCACCGACAACCTAGCCATTCGCTGAAGTGTGTGCGGATGAGTCGCACCTAGCTCCTTGAAGCTAGTTTCAATCACCTGCAGATCTAGAATTTCCGCTTCTGCCTTCTGATCTTGTGCCCAGTGATTATGTGCAAGAGTCTCCAATGCTCTGAGCGTTCGCCAATGGCCTTCCCCAAGAACCTTCGTCATGGGCCGAACCACTTGGGCAAGCACTATCTCGGCTTCTTCGTATCGCGTTTCTCCTTGGTAAATACACGCAAGTCGCAAGATGCTAGTCAATGTGACTTCGTGTTCCTGGCCCAACAGTTTCTTCTCGGCTGCTATGACCTGCGTGGTCAGATCTTCAGCTTCTGCCCACCGCTCTTGATGTATGTAAATGTCTGCTAAGGCGGCCATGCTTGCTGCCGTTGCAAGATGGTCAGTTCCTACTATTCGTATGGCAGTTTGTGTAGCTTTGACGCGAAGTTCTTCGGCATCTGCTCTCCCTAGGGCCCAGAATGTCCTCGCTAATGTCATCATACTGACCAAAGTCATGAGGTGATCTTCTCCAAATATGGCTTTCATCTTGGCCATGGCGTGCATCGCCATTCTTTCGGCTTCCTCCCATCGTTCTTGCTTTTCGTATATCTGCGCTAACAGTAATACATCCTTCAGCGTATCGGGAT
>JAABUK010005504.1_pt1 | contig 19660 bp, 20 predicted proteins | sample 5559141 | NCBI WGS metagenome assembly JAABUK01 (sample SAMN10711869, study PRJNA513367) | rock metagenome | isolation source: Antarctica rocks | place: Antarctica: Victoria Land, Pudding Butte nord | collected 2016-01-03 | reverse complement strand
CCGAGCGATGGCCGCGTTGATCTGCTGCCGCCAAACCGACCAATGGGATCTGTTCTGGAAGCGAGCGGCGTGAAACCCAAGATTCCCTGGTTACACCCGACCGGGAAAATCATCCCAAAAAAATTTGATAACTCCTTGACCCGATCAGGACGCGACGATAAGATCAGAGTGTCGGCAGCAATGATCATCGCCTCCCCCCCTTGCTGCCGACCAGGGCTCGTCCCTGATTCATTCGGCCTCTTCTCTGTTCCGGCCCCGTCGTCTCGTAGCAATACGGGGCGGCGGGGTTTTTTCGTTGGAATCCGGTGTCGACTGGCCGGTCGCCCCCGGGGGCGTGGGGGCCTTGCCGAACCGGGGACTTCTCCCCTAGAGTGGGGGCCGGCGGGGCGGATCGTGGCCGTGGATGCCGGGACAGGGGAGGGGATGGCGTGGCCGGGATTCGGATCGCGAGCGTGTCGGGACTCCGCGGCCTGGTCGGCGACGGGCTCGACCCGGCCATCGTGGCCGACTTCACGGCGGCGTACGCCAGCGGCCTGAAGCCGGGCCCGGTCGTGGTCGGGCACGACGGACGAGTCTCGGCCCCGGTCTTCCTCCCGGCCGTGCTCTCGGCCCTGATGGCGACCGGGCGCGACGCCCTGCTCGCCGGGCCGGTCGCCACGCCGACCCTCGGCCGCCTCGTCCGCGACCTCGGCGCCGCCGGCGGCATCCAGATCTCGGCCTCGCACAACCCGCCGAAGTACAACGGCCTGAAGTTCTTCCAGCCCGGCGGGATGGTCCTCGGGCCGATCGAAGGCCGGGCGATGCTCGACCGGCTCGAAAGCCGGGCGCTGGCCTGGGCGAGCTGGGACGAGCTGGGCCGGGTCCGCCCGATCGACGAGCCCGACGGCCGGCACCTCGAACTGGTCCTGGCCACGGTCGACGTCGAGGCGATCCGGGGCCGGAAGTTCGTCGTCGCCCTCGACGCCTGCCACGGCTCGGGCGGGCGGCTCGGTGAGGCATTGCTGCGGGCCCTGGGGTGCGAGCCGATCATCCTCGGCGGCACGCCCGACGGCCGATACGACCACCCGCCCGAGCCGACCGAGGCGAACCTCGGGCGGTTCGCCAGGCTCGTCCCGGCCCTCGGCGCCGCGGTCGGCTTCGCCCAGGACCCCGACGCCGACCGCCTGGCGATCGTCGACGAGGCCGGCCGATACATCGGCGAGGAGCTGACCCTCGCCCTGGCCGCCTCGCACCGGCTGGCCCAGGAGGTCGGCCCGGTCGTCCTGAACCTCTCGACCTCGAAGGCGACCGAGGACCTGGCGAGCCGCTTCGGCTGCCCGGTGATCCGCACCCCGGTCGGCGAGATCCACGTCGTCGAGGGGATGCGGGCCCACTCGGCCGTCCTCGGCGGCGAGGGGAACGGCGGGGTGATCGACCCCCGGGTCGGCTTCGTCCGCGACAGCTTCGCGGCGATGGCCCTGGTCCTCGACCTCCTGGCGAAGTCGGGCCGGCCGCTTTCCGCCCTGGTCGACGACCTGCCCCGATACGCGATGGTCAAGGACCAGTACCCCTTGCCCGGCGGGTCGGCGGGCGTCGCCGAGCTGTTCGACCGGATCGAGCGGGAGCATCCCGGGGCGAAGGCCGACCGCCGCGACGGCCTCCGGCTCGACTGGCCGGACCGCTGGGCCCACGTCCGGGCGAGCAACACCGAGCCGATCGTCCGGGTGATCGCCGAGGCGGCCGACGCCCCGACCGCGCGGGCCCTGGCCGACGAGATCGGGCGACGGGTCGCCCTCGGGGGGGCGTCGTGACGCCCTGGCCCCGCTACGAGGCCCCGCCCCGCCTGGCCTTCATCGACGTCGACGGCACCCTCCTGGCCGAGACGACCACCTACCTCTTCGCCAGGATCCTGCGACGGAGGGGCCTCATCAAGCGGTCCTTCGTGCTCCGGGCGCTCTACCACGGGCTCCAGCACCGGCTCGGCCGGCTCGACTACGGGCGGCTGGTCGCCTTCGGCCTGAACAGCATCGCCCGGATCCCCATCGAGGAGTTGCGCGGGATCGCCGAGGTGAACTTCGCCGAGTACGTCCGGCCCCGGCTTTACGAAGGGGTGGCCGACCACCTGGCCGACCTGAAGGCCCGGGGGACGGCCGTGGTCCTGGTCTCGTCGTCGCCGGCGATCGTCCTGGAGCCGCTCTCCCGCCACCTCGGTTGCGACGACATGGTGACGACCCCGGTGAAGTTCGAAGACGGGCGACTGGCCGGAATCGCCGAAGGGCCCCCATGTTACGGCGAGGGGAAGTTGTACTGGGCCCGCCGCTGGGCGGAGTCCCGGCAAATCGCGATGGACGAATCGGCCGCCTATGCGGATAATTGGAGCGATCGGGCCCTGCTCGGCCAGGTTGGCCGGGCGGTGGTCGTCCATCCCCACCGCAAGCTGAAGCGCATGGCCCTCGCCCGAGGGTGGACCATCGTGCGTCCCCGCCGCCCTTCGAGGGCGGAAGCCCGGGACGCCCGGCGATAAGTCCCGATCGGCCGTCCTTTGGAAAAGGGGGCCGCCGCGTCGGACCTCGACCCGAGAGCCTTCCGAGAATCCAGGCGGGAGCCGATCGCGATGCCCCTCGACGAATTCAACACCCCCAAAGGCCTCCGCAGCCGCCGGGCGGTGGCGACCGCCCTGGTGATGGGCCTGGCCGCCCTGACCGCCCAGGCGACCGAGTCGGAGCTGGTCCACGACATTCAGCGCTACTGCGCCGTCTGCTGGCGGAACGCCCGGCTCGACCCGGGCCTCTGGGACGACTGCACCCAGGAAGTTTGCGTCCGCCTGCTCGGCAAGGCCCGCGCCGGCGAGCTCGACCTGAACCTCGTGCTGGCCGACGACACGGCCGAGCGTCGCGAGCTGGTCCGGGCGATCGACATGGTCCGCAAGCGTGTCCAGCGTGCCCGGAAGCATCAGGCCCTCGACGACCAGTTGACCCCCGGCCCCGACGTCGATCGCCTCGACCGCGAGCGTCAGGAGCTCGGCGAGATTCTCGAAGCCGCCCGCCGGGCGGTCCTCTCCCCCCGGCAAGACCGGATCGTCGAACTCTGGACCCGGGGCTGGAACGTCCCCGAGATCGGCCAGACCCTGGGCCTCTCCGCCGCCCGCGTCAGCGACGAGAAGTACAAGGCCCTCCGCAAGCTCGAACGTCACCTGGCCGACCGCCGCGACGACCTCGACCTTCCGGCCGAGGTGGTCGCCCTCGACTCTCGCCAGGTCGGCTGAGGCGTCGGAAGTCAGTTGCGAATCGGCCAGGAAACCGGCAGGAGATCTCGCCGGGATTCTTGGATGGGCCGCGGCGACGGGGGGCCGGTGACGCCCGGCACCCCTCAGCCGCTGAGCTTCTGCAGGTCCCCGAGGACCGCGCCGGAGTGGCCGGGGACCTTCACCTTGCCGTAGACCTTGGTCACGACCCCTTCGGCGTCGATCACCAGGGTCGTCCGCTCGATGCCCATGTAGGTCTCGCCATCCATGGACTTCTCTTTCCAGACGCCGTAAGCCTGGCAGACCACGGCCCCGACGTCGGCCAGCAGGGGGAAGTTCAGCCCGAACTTGGCGGCGAACTTGCCGTGCGACTTGACGTCGTCGGGGCTGACCCCCAGGACCTTCGCGCCGAGGCCCTCGTACGTCGACCGGGCGTCGCGGAAGTCGCAGGCCTCGGTGGTGCAGCCCGGGGTGTCGTCCTTGGGATAGAAGTAAAGGACCACCGGCGACCCCTTCAGGGCCGAGAGGGTGACGGGGTTCCCGTCCTGGTCGGGCAGGGTGAAGTCGGGCGCGGGCTGGCCTGCCTCGATCATGGTCGGGTCGCCTGATGGGGGAGGAGGAGGGGTCCGGGTCTCAATCCTTCAAGGCGGCGCGGACCGCTTCGAGGACCCGAGGGACTTGCTCGGAGAGCGGGTCGGGCAGGGTCGCGCCGGCGGCGGCCTTGTGTCCGCCCCCGCCGAATTGGGCCAACAGCTTGGCGCAGTCGAGCCCCTTGCGGGACCGGGCGCTCATCTTGATCCCGCCCCGGGCCTGCTCGATGAAGAGCAGGCCAACCTCGACGCCGTCGATGCTCACGGTGTAGTCGACGAGGTCTTCGGTGTCCTGGGGGGTCGCCCCGGTCCGCTCGAAGTCGTCGCGGGTGACGGTGGCGTAGGCGACCCGGCCATCCAGGTCGGTCTTCAGGCTCGCCAGCGACTCGCCGAGCATCTTGAGCCGCCCGAGCGTCCCGCGTTCGAAGAGGAGCCGGTAGATCTCCTCGATCTTCGCCCCCGCACCGATCAGCTCGGCCGCCGTGGTCAGGGTGCCCGGCCTGGTGTTCGGGTGGCGGAACCAGCCGGTGTCCATCGCGATCGCCGTGAGCAGGCCGGTGGCCATCTCCGGCGTGATCGGGACCTTCAAGGCGTGCGCCGCCTGGACGACCAGGGTCCCGGTCGCCTCGGCCGAGGTGTCCTTCAGGTACGTCGCCCCCAGGTCGTCCTGGCTGACGTGGTGGTCGACCACCAGCCGAGGGCCCGGGAACGCCCGGACGAAGTCGCCGAAGTCGCCGAGTTGGCTCCAGGCCGAGAGGTCGAGGATGACCACCGCCTCGCGGTCTTGCAGGCTCGAAGGGTCGGCGATCGAGCCGTAATGCTCGAAGAGCGTGCCGGTCGGGTCGAGGAAGTCGTACCTCGGCGGCGTCTTGCTCGCGTTGACGACCCGGACGTCCTTCCCCTTCTGCCGGAGGAGCCCGACCATCCCGACCTCCGAGCCCAGCGCGTCGCCATCGGGCCGGACGTGGCTGGTCACCAGGAAGCGGTCGTGCGCCGCGATCAGATCGGACAGGGGGGACCAGTCGATGCTCATGGGGAAGCTGCCAGGTTGGGTCGTTGGGTGGAGGTCTCTTAAAATAGCCGAGCGTCGAACATCCATGCAAGCCGGAAGGGGAGCCGGATCTGGTCGGTATTGGGGGGGCCTTAGGGGATGATACAATCCCGGTCAAGCCTCGCAACGGACCCGCCCGAGGAGACCCGACCGATGAGCCAGGCCGCCACCCTCATCCCCGCGACGATCCCCACGCCCGAGCCCCCGGCCCACCTCCGGGCCGTACCCGAGGTCGAGGATCTCCGCGAAGACGACGACGAGAGGCTTTACGAGGTCATCGACGGCCGGAAGGTGGACAAGACCCCGATGGGAAACTTTCAAGTCCTGGTCGCGGCGATCCTCGACCAACTCCTCGGCGGTTATGCCCGGACCCATCGACTCGGCTGGGTCGTCCCGGAGATGCTCTTCAAGATCAATCCGCCCGGCGGCCCCCAGCGCCGGCCCGACGTGGCGTTCGTCTCCTACGCCCGGTGGCCTAAGAACCGGAAGATCGACTCGACCGACGGCTGGGACGTGGTGCCCGACCTCGCCATCGAGGTCGTCAGCCCGAGCAACCTGGCCGAGGCCATGATCGGCAAGGTCCGCGAGTATTTCCAGGCCGGCGTGGCCCGCGTCTGGGTCGTCTTTCCGATCGAGCGAGTGGTCTACCTCTACGAGTCGCCGAAGCTCATCCAGGTCCTCGCCGAGGGGGACGACCTCGACGGCGGCGACCTCCTCCCGGGGTTCCGGCTCCCGCTGGCCGAGCTGTTCGAGGACGGGGCGGAGGGCCCGGAGGCCGGGGGGCCGGGACAGGGTCAGACGGCGTAGGTGTCGACCCGAAAGAGGTGGGGGTTCCGGCGGACCCAGTCGATCGTCTCGGCCAGCCCTTCGTCGAGGCTGTAGCGGGGGGTCCAGCCCATCAGCTCCTTCGCCAGGGCGTTACCGGCGAGGAGGCGGCCGACCTCGCTCGCGGCGGGCCGGACCCGGGCGGCGTCGGCCTCGACCCTGATCGGCCGGCCGATCAGGGCGGCGATCTTCTCGACCAGCTCGCCGATGGTTAAATCATCGCCCCGGCCGATGTTGACGACCCGGCCAATGGCGGCGTCGCAACCGGCGATGGCGAGGAAGCCGGCGGCGGTGTCCTTCACGTAAGTCAGGTCGCGCCGGGGGTCGAGGCTCCCGAGCTTCACCACCGGGCGGGCCAGGGCCTGGCTGATGATCGTCGGGATGATGGCCCGGGCCGACTGGCGGGGGCCGAAGGTGTTGAACGGCCGGAGGATCGCCACGGGCAGGCCGAAGGCCCGGTGGTAGCTCTCTCCCAAGGCGTCCGAGCCGATCTTCGTCGCCGCGTAGGGCGACTGCCCTCGGAGCGGGTGCGCCTCGGTGATCGGCACGAACTGGGCCGTGCCGTAGACCTCCGAGGTCGAGGTCAGCACCACCCGCTCCAGGCTCGAACTCCCACGGGCGGCGTCGAGGACGTGGGCCGTGCCGACGACGTTGGTCTGCACCACGTCGAGCGGATTCTCGTACGAATAGGGGATCGCGATCAGGGCCCCGAGGTGGAAGACCCAGGCCCGGCCGTCGACCGCCTTGCGGACCGCCTCGGGGTCCTTCAGGTCCCCCCGATGGACCTCGACCGACTTCTTGACCTCGTCGGGCAGGGCGTCGAGGTGGCCCCGGTCGTCGCGGCCGTTGTAACGGACGAAGGCCCGGACCTCGTGCCCCTCGCGGACCAACAACTCGACGAGGTGGCTGCCGATGAACCCGCCCGCGCCCGTGACCAGGACCCGCTTGCCCATCGATCCGCCCCCGTCCTGATCCGATCGCTCGCCGCACCGCCGGGACTTCGAAGACGCCGCCATCCTACGGTTTTTCGGCCGACCGACAACGCGAATCCCGGCCCCCTCGACCGCCCCCCCGCAGGGCCCAACCCGGAAGCACGACCGGGCCGCGCCGGCTTACCCGATCGCAATGGAACCCGCAGAGGACCTAAAGGACCCGAATCGCCCGGTCGATACTCATCAATAAGGTCGAGACGCGAGGGACCGTCCCGGTTCGGGGGAGAGCTTCCATGCTTCTGCGAGTCGTACTGGTGGCGCTGGTGGCCGGGCTTGGGGTCGACTTTTCGGGGAACGGTGAGTTCGGGGCCTGGGCGGCTTCGGGCCGGGCCTGGGCCTCGGCGACGCTGGCCGACCTGGCCGCATGGGGGCCTTTGGGCGACCCGGCGAGCCCTGCCGAAGCCGCCCCAATGGCCCCGGCCGAGGCCGGCCGCGCCGACCTGGCGTTTGAAACGGTGATGGAAGGGACCACGACGAGGTTCGCGGGCGACCTGGCGGCGAATCGTTCGGAAGCCCCGGCGGCGAATCCAGCCGTCGCGGCCGAGCCGGCCCGAGAAGTCGCCTCGGTCGAGCCCGAGGAGTCGCCTTCCGACCGGGCCGAGCGGGTCGAGGCCGCGCTCAGGCTCACCCGACAGGCCGTCGATGCCTGGGCCTCGCTGATCCGACCGCCGCCCGAAGCCGTCGAGCGAGACGACACGCTCTGATGGGCGGACGCGGCGCGCGGAACGAACCTCGCCTTGCGGCTTTTACGCTCTACGGTCGCTTTCAAGGACGTTTCAGTGCCGCTTCCCGATCGCGAACGGGACTTCCGAGACGCCATTAGCGATCGGGGAGGGGGTCGGAGCCATTCGCGAGGGGGTCGGACGGGCGGAGCTGGCCACCACCTCGGCGTAGACCCGGTCGAACTCGGCGTCAGTCATCGCGCCAGGCGAAAACGAAGCCAACGCCTCGTCCTCGTCGGCCCTGGCCTTCGCTTCGGCCTCGCGCTTCATCCGCTGTAACTCCTTGTGGGCCCGGAAGAAGCTGCGGACGGCGTCGGCCTGGTACTTCCGGGCCTGCTTCGCCTCGTCGGAGGGGTCGAACAGGGCGCGGGCCTCGACCTCGGCTCGGAGCCGCTGGATTTCGGCGGGGTCGAGCCCCTCGGGCGGCCGGAACCCGGAGAGGGCCTGACGGGCCCGCTCGACCAGGATCGCATTCTCGTGATCGGCGCAGCGCTCGGCCCGGACCGACATCATGGCGGCGATCCTCGCCAGGACCTGGCCGATCTCGCTGTAGGTTTGCATCTCCTCGCAGAACCGCGCGGCCCGGCGCTCGACCTCGACGGCCTCGCGTTGGGGCAGGAGGTTGACCGGGGCGGTCGGGCCGGGGTGGGCGGGCTTGGCGGCGATCCGGGCTTCGCTGGTGGCCATGGTCGGCTCCCTGGTCTCGGGGGCTTGGCGGGGTGGGCGGGGGGATTCGACCCCCTGCTCGTATATTCCTTAACTCGCGAGGCCTTCGAACCGGGTTTTTCGAGAATCCGGGCCCGATTGCCGGATTCCAACAGACGAGGCCCACGCCCCGGCTCGCGGCCATTGTCGGCGGGGGCGAGGCGGGTTAGGCTACTCGCTCGCGAATTCAAGCCGGATCGACCCCGAGGACCGGAGCCCCCGCCGATGGCGACGCCCCCGTTGAGCCACGATCAGATCGAGGCGTTGAAGAAGTACAACACGCCGACGATCGCCAACGCGATCGAGGTCTTCAACCTCCGGGGGCGGCACCTCGGCTTCCTCCCGCACCAGATCCGCTGCCTCTTCCCGGACCTCGGCCCGATCGTCGGCTATGCCGTGACCTCGGCGACGAGGGCCGCGCCGCCGACGGAGCAGGGGGCCGACCTGAACGCCGATTACCTCCGGTACGTCGAGGCGCAGCCGGGTCCGAAGATCGCCGTCGGGCAGGACCTGGACGACCCGCCGGGGCTCGGGGCGCAGTTCGGCGAGGTGAACGCGACGATCCACAAGAAGCTCGGCTGCGTCGGCCACATCACCGACGGCTGCCCTCGCGACCTCGACGAGGTCCGCGACCTCGGGTTCCAGCTCTTCGGGCTGAACCCCTGCGTGAGCCACGCCTACGTCCGGCTGGTCGACTTCGGCAAGCCGGTGAAGCTGGCGGGCGTGGAGGTGATGCCCGGCGAGCTGATCCACGCCGACAAGCACGGCGTCTGCCTGATCCCGGCGGAGGTCGCGCCGAAGCTCCTCGACGCCTGCGCCGAGGTCGAGCGGCTGGAGCGGCCCCTGCTGGAGCATTGCCGGTCGGCCGACTTCGACCTGGAGGAGTACATCCGGCTCCGGGCCGAGATGAAGGTCAAGATCCGCGAGTGAGCCGACCGGGCGTCCGTCGGCACCCGCTCCGGCCCGGCCTCGCCGAGGCTCCGGGGCGGCTTGACTCGCCGCGCCCGTGCACCTAGAGTGAGACCGCAGTTTGGCTTGCGATGAGTCACCGCCGGGCAGGCCCCTCGTTGGGCGTCGGGCCTGCGGGCGGCAAGTTGGGTCGGGGATCGGACGAACCATGGGCATCGAACACGACTCCATCCTGCTCGTCCTGCCGGTGCCCTTCCGGGGGACGCCCGGGCCCGGCCTCCTGTTCGAGAAGCAGGCCTGCAACGGCCTGGAACGGTGGGCCGACCACTTCGGCAAGGTCGTCGTCGCCTGCCCCCTGGAGCCGGGCGGAGTCCCCGGCCAGGGGCCCTCGACGGCGGCCACGGTCGAGTACCTGGAAATCGACTCCCTCCCCTCGCGGGCCCGGATCGAGCCGATCCCGCTCCCCTTCGCCTTCCGGGTCGGCGAGTTCCTCAAGTGCTACCGGGAGACCCGGGCCACCCTCGCCCGGGCGATCGGCGAGTCCGAGCACCTGAGCTTTGCCATCGGCGGCCTCGTCGGCGACTGGGCGAGCGTCGCGGCGCTGGAGGCGATCCGCCAGGGGCGGAAGTACTCGGTCTGGACCGACCGGGTCGAGCATCGGGTGATCCGCACCAGCCACCTGGACGCGAGCGGCCTTCGGCGGGCTTACCTCCGAATCAAGAACAACTGGATCAAGTCGCCGCTGATGAAGCCGCTGGAGCGGCACCTGATCGGGCGGTCGGCCCTCGGCCTATTCCACGGGCGCGACTGCTTCGACGCCTATTCGCCTTACTGCCGCGAACCGCATCTGGTCCACGACATCCACCTGAAACCGGGCGACCGGATCTCCCCGGAACAGCTCCGGGCCAAGGCCGAGCGGATCCGGGCGGGGGGGCCGATCCGGCTGGCCTACGCCGGGCGGATGGCGGAGATGAAGGGGCCGTTCGACTGGGTCCGCGCGATGGCCGGCCTGCGCGACCGCGGGGTCGCCTTCCACGCGACCTGGATCGGCGACGGCCCGTTGCTGGCCGAGGCGAGGGCCGAGGTCGAGCGACTCGGGCTGGGCGACCGGGTCGAGCTGCCGGGATTCGTCGGCGACCGGGCCCGGCTGCTCCAGGCCCTTCGCGACTCGGACCTTTTCGTCTTCTGCCACAAGACCCCGGAGTCGCCCCGCTGCCTGATCGAGTCGCTGATGTCGGCCACGCCGATCCTCGGCTACGACCGGCCTTATCCGAGGGACCTGCTCGAGGACCTGGCGGGCCGCTTCCTGGTGCCGCTGGACGACGTGGACGCGCTGGTCGACCGGATCGCCGCGATCGACGCCGACCGCCCGGGGCTGGCCTCGGCGGCCGAGAGGTGCGACGAACTCGGGTCGCACTATTCCGACGTGGCCGTCTTCCGCCACAGGAGCGAGCTGATCAAGGAATTCGCCTGACCGGCGAGACCGGCTCGAAGCGGGCGTGACGGCGGAGGGCCTCGTCGGGCCCGGTGGCGTCGAGCCGCCTTCCGTCGGCGATCCATCGCCCCTTTCGATATTCGAAGAGTGCGGTGGCGAGCGTGGCTTCGACTGCGGGGTCGGGGTCGGCCGGGCCAGGCCCGAGGCGGACCTCGACCAGGGCGATCAGCTTGCGGGTCTGGTGGTCCCTGGCCCAGTGGACGTGGTCGTGCCAGCGGGCCTCTTCCCAGCGGGGACGCTCCAGCGGGTCGACCCGGCCGAGGGCGGTCAGGAACCGGGCCTCCAGCCACTCGCGCTGCTGGCGGAACCGCAACCGGCCACGCTCCAGGGAGATCCCCTCGACGGCCTCGCGGAACGGGGCGCGGACGACCAGCCAGGCCGCGACGACGCAGGACGGCAAGACGACGCCCCAGACGATCCATCCCATGCCGCACTCCGAAGGTGGGCCGAGTCCGCTCGATTCCTCCGCCGATCGCCCTAATATAAGCCGTCCGGGCCGGCATCGGCAAGTTGCCCCCCGGTCGAAAGCGGGAGCCGCCAGCAATGCCCTTGAAATTCGGGTCCCACATGTCGATGGCCGGCGGGCACGACCGGGCGGTCCGCTCGGCGCACGCGGTCGGCTTCGCCAGCGTGCAGGTCTTCACCAAGGCCAACAACCAGTGGCGGGCCGCCCCGCTGACCGACGCCCACGTCGCCGCCTTCCGCGCCGCTTTGGCCGAGACCGGCGTGGCCGACCCGGTGGCGCATGCGTCTTACCTGATCAACCTGGGGAGCCCCGACGACGCCCTCTGGGAGAAGTCGATCGCCTCGCTTGCCGTGGAGGTCGAACGCGGCGAGGCCCTGGGGATCGGCGAGCTGGTCATGCACCCCGGCGCGCACGTCGGTTCGGGCGAGGAGGCCGGGCTGCTCCGGGTCGCCCGGGGGCTCGACGAGGTCCACCGCCGGACCCGAGGCGTCGCGCTCCGGGTCGCCCTGGAGACCACCGCGGGGCAGGGGAGCTGCCTCGGCCACCGGTTCGAGCACCTCGGGCGGATCTTCGACCTCGTCGAGGAGCCCGAGCGGCTCTCGGTCTGCGTCGACACCTGCCATGTTTTCGCCGCGGGGTATCCCCTGGGGACCCCCTCGGAGTACCATGAGACGATGGGGGCGCTCGACCGGATCGTCGGCCTCGGCCGGGTCCGGGTCCTGCACCTCAACGACAGCCTGAAGCCTCTCGGGAGCCGGGTCGACCGCCACGCCGGGATCGGCCGTGGCCACCTCGGCCTGGAGCCGTTTCACCACCTGGTCAACGACCCCCGCCTCGGCCACGTCCCGATGATCCTGGAGACGCCCAAGGGGGAGGACGAGGCCGGAGGCGGCGACCTCGACGCGGTCAACCTGGGGATCCTCAGGGGCCTGGTGGAGGGGCGTCCGTGAGGGGGCGGGTGATCGTCGATGGCGGACCTGAATCGGGGGCACGCGCGGGTCTCCCCCGAATTCTTGAAGCAGGTTCTCGCCAAAGGGCGACAGGTCGAATTCGCCCTGGAGGGCTCCGATGAACTCCGCTATCTCGACAGCAGGTCCGCCAACGCGAATGTCGGTGGTCCAAAACTCACGCACATCTTGTTGAGGGAAGAGGCCCGATCGATCGAAGTCTGGGAGGAATTCCTCCACGGAACCCAGTCCCGTTGCGGCGTCATCGATCGCCTTGGCCACGAAGACGCGGAGATCCACGTCAAGGAATTCATGATTCGCCATCATCGCTTGCTCGGGCTCCGGGACGACGATGTGGCCCTATTATCGACCTTGTTGAAGGGTTGATCCGATGGGAAGTCGCGGCGTGATGCAGGTCGAAGACATCTTCCATTTCCGGGACGGCCGGACCGTCCTCGTCGGTCGGGTGGAAGACGGCCCCGCTTTCATCAGGCGAGGTCGCTTCGGGCTCTGGCTCGACGGGGAACTCCGCGGTTCGATCGACGTCGAAGGGGAGATGCTCGACGACGGACCGAAGCCGGGCTTGCTTCGTTCGGTCTCGACCACGGACGGAGTCCGGCTGGACCGAGAAGAGATTGCGGGCAGGCAGCTTCTCCTTAAGCCAGCCCCTACCCCCGAAGGCCGGAGGTCGAGCGTGCACAGGCATCTCATCGGTTTGACATCCCCCCCGGGCGACTACGTCGCCGACCCGATGACCCTCGGGCCGGTCCTGCCGGAAGGCTGGGACGGCGATGCCTGGGAGAAGATCGGCAACCGTGGCGGCTCGTTCCTCAGGGCCTGGAACAAGCTGACCGGCCGGGCGGCCTACGCCGAGGCGTCGTCTTACGAGGAAGCCCGGAGGCTCCTGCTCCGCGAAGTCGCCTCGGGCGGGCGGGTTGTGTCCGTCCCCGAACCTGCCCCGAACTGATCGGACTCGACGCGCGACTGGAGGCGCGGCCTCGCTATGCAAGAGTCCACGATCGAAGCCCCGGCGACGACCTCGCCCGTGATTACTTCCGACATCGGCTTCTTCATCAACCGTGAGCTGTCCTGGCTCGACTTCGACGAGCGCGTCCTGGAAGAGGCGCGCGACCCGTCGAACCCGCTCCTGGAGCAGGTCCGCTTCCTGGCGATCTCGGCGTCGAACCTCGACGAGTTCTTCGAGGTCCGCGTCGCCGGGCTCCAGGCCCAGCTCTATGACAACCTGGAGCCGCAGGACACCCCGCCCGACGGCCTCGGGCCGCTCGCCCAGGTCATGGAGATCTCGCGCCTGGCCCACGAGTTCGTCGCCCGCCAGTACGAGACCTGGCGGGCCGAGCTCCGCCCCGAACTGGTCAAGCACGGCATCCTCGTCTGCGAGCCCGAAGACCTCAGCGAGGCGCAGGTCGCCCACCTCGACGACTATTTCGACGGCCAGGTCTACCCCGTCCTGACCCCCCTGGCGATCGACCCGGCGCACCCCTTCCCGCACCTGCACAACAAGAGCCTCAACCTGATCCTGCGGATCGAGACCCTCGGCCAGCAGGATTCGCCGAGGCAACTCTACGCCGTGCTCCAGGTCCCCTCGGTCCTCAACCGGCTGGTGCCGCTGCCGGGCGTCGGCGACGGCAAGCATCGGTTCATCCTCCTGGAGTCGGTCATCGCCCCGAGGCTCGACGCCCTCTTCGGCGGGTTCAAGGTCGCCGCCTGCGCGGCGTTCCGCGTCACCCGGAACAGCGATTTGACCATCCAGGAGACCGAGGTCAAGAGCAGCCTCCTGTCGACGATCCAGGAGACCCTGAGGATGCGGAAGTGGGGCGCCGCGGTCCGCCTGGAGATCGACGAGCGGGCCGACGAGGGGTTCCTGGCGCAGCTCCAGATGGCCTCGGCGCTCGATCTTGACGAGCGCGACGTCTACAAGGTCCCCGGCCCGGTCGACCTCACGGTCGTCTCGGCCCTCTGGAAGATCGAGGGGTACCGCGAGCTGAAGGAGCCCCCCTACGAGCCGCAGATGCCCGCCGTCCTGGCCAACAACGCCGACATGTTCGCCGCGATCCGCGAGGGCGACCTGCTGGTCCACCACCCCTACGAGTCGTTCGAATCGGTCATCCAGTTCATCGAGCAGGCCGCCGAGGACCCCTACGTCCTGGCGATCAAGCAGACGCTCTACCGGACGGCCGAGGCCAACCCGATCATCAACGCCCTGGCCCGCGCCGCCGAGAAGGGGAAGCAGGTCACGGTCCTGGTCGAGTTGCAGGCCAGGCTCGACGAGGAGAACAACATCGTCAAGGCCCGGGCCTTGCAGAAGGCCGGGGTCCACGTCGTCTACGGGATGGTCGGCCTGAAGACCCACTGCAAGGCCTGCCTGGTCGTCCGCCACGACAAGGACGGGATCCGCCGTTACGTCCACTTCGGCACCGGCAACTACAACCCGACCACCGCCAGGATCTACACCGACCTCTCTTTTTTCACCTGCCGCCCCGACTTCGGCGAGGACGCCAGCGCCCTGTTCAACCTGCTGACCGGCTACTCGCAGGGGCAGGGGTGGAAGAAGCTGACGATCGCGCCGATGAACCTGCTCGACCGCCTCGTCGGCCTGATCGACCGCGAGCGGAAGAACGCCGAGGCGGGCAAGCCGGCGCGGATCATCGCCAAGATGAACTCGCTGGTCGACCCCCACGCGATCGTCGCCCTGGTGGCCGCCGGCCGGGCCGGGGTCCAGGTCGACCTGATCGTCCGGGGGATCTGCTGCCTGAAGCCGGGAATCCCCGGCCTGACGGACAACATCCGGGTCATCAGCATCGTCGACAAGTTCCTGGAGCACTCGCGGATCAGCTACTTCCAGAACGACGAGAGCCCCGAGGTCTACCTCTCCTCGGCCGACTGGATGCCCCGGAACTTCCGCCGACGGGTCGAGGTCCTCTTCCCGGTCGAGGACCCCCGCTTGCGGAGCCGGATCGTCGACGGGATTCTCGGCCTCTCCCTGATCGACAACGTGAAGGCCCGCGAGCTGCAACCCGACGGGACCTACCGCCGGGTCGCCCCCCCCGCGCCCGGCGAGCCAGCGATCCGCTCGCAGGTCGAGTTCCAGAACCTCGCCCGAGAGCTCTCCGTCGCCGACCCGATCCGGCCGACCCGCCAGGCCACCGACGCCAACCACCTCTTTCGCGCCCACGAAGCCTGAGCACGGCAAGCCAGGCGACGCTCAACAGGCCACCCACGGGGCCCTTTGCGACCCCGACGACCCGGCCAACGATCCTCGCGGCGATTGTTGGGATCGCGGGGCGATCGATCCGAGTGCCGCATGGTTCTCGCGGTGGTCCCGGGGCCTCGGGACGTCGGAGCGGTCGAGGAAATGGTCGGAGGTGCCAAGCAACGACCCGGTGGCCGAATTTTTGATTTGGCGACCAGCGACGAGTACCCGGCGTACAGGTCGGCTTATTAGGATTCGGTGCCATTCGTGCCCGACACCTCTTCCGGCCCTCATGGCTCCACGACCCTTTATTCAAATTGGGGTTGCTCGGGTTTCCTGGTCGCACGGAGTCCGGAAAAGAAGCGGGCGTGCTGCGACTCCAATGCGTCGGGCTCCCAACGTTGGAACTCTCTCATGGCACGGCGATAATATTCCTCGTACAACTGGGAGTCGTCCCACAATCCAATGACTGCCTCGACCCAGGGGCCGACCTCCTCGGCCGTGGGTAGAATCCGCGTGGTTGGGGTCAGTCGTTCCGGCAACGGTAGCACGATACCGGCCCGGCCCAAGGTCTCCGGGAGGGCCCCGCGATCGGAGCCGATGACGGGAATCCCGTTGGCCATCGCCTCGACCGCCACCAAGCCTTGGCTCTCGCGGAAGAGCGACGGCATCAGGCAGATGCGAGTCACCCGCCAGAATCGCCGGGGGTCGGGCGTCTGGCCCATGAGATGGACATTGCCGTGAGGCCTGAGGTCGATCCCGCAAGACACGAGGATCTCTTCGGTACCACGACTCTCCACGACCAAGAGCGGGATGTCAGGCCGGCGACGACCAAGCTCATCGGCGATGCGGACGAAGGGGAAGACTCCCTTCTCCAAGGATGGGTTGATCAAGGTCGCGTAGCGGGGCGCGGGGCTTTCGACGCGAACTCGCTCGAGGTCAACGACGTTGGGAATGACGGAGCAGTGCAGACCCAGCGAGTCGCGGTAATGATCGGCGGCGAATCGGGAAGGGACGATGATGGCATCCACGTCGGCGAAAGTGGTGCGATTGTGGTACTGGAAATTATGGATCGTGAAGACGGTCGACACGCCACGACGACGTGAACGGGCGAGGATCTCGCACGTCAGCCGGTCGCCGCCATAGGCCACCACCACCGACGGCCGCAGGCGGGCGAAGGTTTCCTCGAAGAGCCGGAGGAAGTCATGGGTCTCGGTGGCGTCCGGCTCGCGATAGAGGCGGAGCGGATGCCAGGAGACCGTGACCGGCACCCCCTCGACCACGGACCGGAGCCGGGGTGGGATCGGCGGGAAGACCCACCCGGCTCCGGCCATCCAGGCGTCGCCACCGCCGGTTTCGACCGACCAGCCACCGGCCCGGAGCCACTCGGCGGGGTCTGTCCCCGGCCCGGCGTCCACGGTCGTGCCACAAAGGACCTCGACGCCGAAACCCTGCCGGGCCAGGCACCGGGCCAGGGAACGGCTGGCGACCGCGGCGCCGTTGGAATCGTCGAAGTGGAAGAATCGGCTGCAAAATAAGACTCGACGGATGGTCGCCTACTTCCCACGCCCGTCGATCTCACGATCATAGGGGAGCACGACGACCTTGATGGGATCGGACTCGGCCATCCAGAAGCGGCGAGCCAGCGGCAACTCACCGAATGGCTCCTCGGTTCGGAACGGGATCTTGACGGAGAGCGTGTACTCGCCCGGCTCCGTCAGGTCATAAACGAGGTTCGCCACCAGGGTGTAAGTACCGCTCTCCAGGCTGGGGGGTAATTCGGAAAGGTCGGAGCCGGTGGGGAAAGCGGCGGATAATCCCCGGGAGTACCGGGTCTTGGGCACCTCCTTGCCCGAAGAATCGCGGGCCTGAATCTCGAACACCCGATGCATGTCGTGACTCGGAGAGAGAATCATCGTCGCATGAGACCGGTTCAAGAAATCGAAATGGACCCGGATCGGCTCCAGGATGCGGAAGCGATTCTTGGTCGTCCAGGGGTGAATCTTCACCCGCCGCCGGATCTCGGCTTGGTCTTGGGCGAGCGGCACCCGGCGACCCCACTCATTGATCCTCGTCGGCTCCGGCGATAGAGGGGTCGAGTGCGTGTCCACGACCTTGCCATCTTCGGAGATCGCGTACTGCGGCAGTCCCGGCGGCGCGGGGATCGGCGGTTGCGAGGGCTTCCCCGAATCCCCTCGAACCGCCGAGACGGGGCGATCGTCGGACGGCCCAGCATCTATTATCTTGGAGTGCGTCCGCTCGACGCCGCCAATCAGGAGGATAGATGCCAGAGAACACCCAAGCCAGCCCTTGATGAACCAGGACTTTCCAGCCATTAAAATCCCCTCTTCGTGTACCACTGGTTTTGATAATTCAAGAACTGGTCGGTCCAGGTCGGAATCTCGGGGGTGTATGTCACGTTGCTCGTTGAAGCGCCCCACGTCACGTTCCAGTTGTTCGCGCTCGCGTAATAAGCCTCCGTCTTTGGGGCCGGTTGGGTGTCGATGAACGTCGCTGATCCGTTGATCTGCCAGTCGATGCGGGCCAGCGAGACCCAAATCCCCCCGGACGGCTGGTACATGAGGTGAGTCCGGAGCGCCCATGTCTGCCCCATCGCAGTCCAGTAATCTCCGCCCGGATAGAGTGAGGACGGGCAGTAGACAGTCCAAGGATTATCCCGCAAGTAGTGCGGCTCCGGCGGAGTCTTCGACTGGTTTGCCGGTCCCTGGTTCGCGAGGTATTCGAGGTCAACGTCGAATTGGTTCGCGCCGACCTGCGTGGACCAGCCTCGCAACATGAGCGGCTGGTTGTTGGTCGAAGTGGTGGACGTCGTGGGGTCGAGCACGTAAGCGTCTGACTTCACCTCGACCGCTCCGGAGTTCTTGCCAGTCCTCGTCCAGTCGAGGTTGGTCGTCTCCATGAGCGCGAAGGTGCCGCCGAAATTATACGTCGTCACGGCCGGAGTGAAATAATCGCCGGGGTCACTCTGGAAAAACCCGATCGTGTTCGCCCCGTTGGGGTTGGTCTTCTGCCCGAACATCAGGAGGCTGTCGCGCGTGTAGCCATACGACTCGACCTTCGGCTGCTCGACGCTGAAGGTGAAGGTCTTCGTGTAAGGCTGCCCGTTGTTCCAAGGATTGTTGTTAGCATCAATGACCGAAACGGTCAAGCCATGCTGCCCGGCATTCTCATCCCAGTAGAATTTCAGGCTGTCGTTGGGCGCGTTCGGCGTGTCGGTCAACGCAGCGGCCTCCAGAAAAAGGCGGTCCGGAGCCTCCGCGCCGTATCTGATGCGGAGACGCTCAGGAATATCTGCAATGCCGACTACGTCAGGCCGAGGGCATAAACTTTCCGGGTTCCGTATCAGGCATGCTGAACGGAGTAAGTTTTTGGTAGGTATGGTGCTTTCGTCTTGAGCCGGTCCCTATCGTCCTGGAGGTTTTGAGATGGCGAAAATTTTCCGGCCGGGATCAGGACTGGGGAAATTGGCGAGGTGGAGTGTCGGCACTTGATTCCCCGGCATGTTATGGTAAGTGTATAAGGTCCGCCCCGGCGGGTGGTCAGCCCCAGGTCGGTCGTCGTCCGCTTCCGTGACAGGAGTCTGCTTCGATGTCGCAAGCCCCACGTCGTCATCTCCGCCTCGAGAACGTGGATGGGGTCACGGTCGTCAGCTTCGTGGACACGAAGATCGTGACCGACGAGAACATCCAGGAAGTCGGCGACCAGCTCTACAGCCTGGTCGAGGACGAAGGGCACAAGCAACTCCTGCTCAACTTCGGCAACGTCCAGTACCTCTCCTCCGCCGCGCTGGGCAAGCTGATCAACCTCAAGAAGAAGGTCGGCGTGGTCAAGGGGAAGCTCAAGCTCTGCTGCATCCACCCCGACCTCCTCGAAGTCTTCCGGATCACCCGGCTCGACCAGGTCTTCGAGATCCACGCCGAGGAGCAGGCCGCCCTCGACAAGTTCTGATCGGATCGGATCGGATCGGATCGGATCGGATCGGACCGGCCCTCGGAGGAATGAAGACGGGATGACTCGGACCCTCGCCCCGCCCGCTCGCCCGCCCTCATGAGCACCGACGACCTCCCCTCGACGCCGATGATGCAGCAGTATCGCGAGCTGAAGGCCCGCGACCCCGGGGCGCTGCTGCTCTTCCGCATGGGCGACTTCTACGAGATGTTCGGCGACGACGCCGAGCGGGCCTCGTCGCTCCTCGGCCTGGCCGTCGCGACCCGCGACAAGGACAAGGGGCCGGGCGCCACCAAGATGGCCGGGTTCCCCCACCCGGCGCTGGAGTCGTACCTGGCCAAGCTGGTCAAGGCCGGCGTCCGCGCCGCGGTCTGCGAGCAGGTCGAGGACCCGAAGTTCGCCAAGGGGGTCGTCAAGCGCGACATCGTCCGGGTCGTCACCCCCGGGACGCTCACCGAGGACGCCTTCCTCGACCCCAAGGCGTCGAACTACCTGGCCGCCGTCGTCGAGGTCCGCGGCAAGCTCGGCCTGGCCTGGATCGAGCTGTCGACCGGC
>JAABUK010005503.1_pt1 | contig 19661 bp, 25 predicted proteins | sample 5559141 | NCBI WGS metagenome assembly JAABUK01 (sample SAMN10711869, study PRJNA513367) | rock metagenome | isolation source: Antarctica rocks | place: Antarctica: Victoria Land, Pudding Butte nord | collected 2016-01-03 | reverse complement strand
CACAGCATTTAGGCCTCCTGCAGCACTGTTGTACCATTGCAGACTTTATGACTTTGTGTGAACCAAATGCATGTGGTGGTTTTCTTAGGGAATGCTTTGCATGTAGGAAGCAAATTTTGTCTGTATGAATTCACTGAACTGAACTTCTTGTCTGTTGGGTCCCAGTTGCCCCCCAGGACATTAAATACATTGATTGATTGATTGAATGACTGCCGTGAAGGGGAGACATTTTGCCATGACTAATAACACCTGGCTGCACCGAGCCATCCTGCTGACTGCGACTGCGACTCGGCGCAAAGCATTGCTGCCGTAACCACTTGCAGCAGCGTCATGGCGGGCTCAGTGTGTTGAGCGAATTGTCTATGACAGGACACAAGCACCTGGCTTCACAGGCAGCGTGCAGTGATCTATGCCCCGTGACAAGAACGGGGCACTCCGGTTGCTCAGTCTCAGTAGAATTCAGTGCAGCAGGCAAATGAGAAGCACCAAAGCCGATCAGGCCAACTGCCGAAACACATCGCATCGTCACCGCAGCCCGCCTTCAGGCCTTGATCCGTAGAAACATCTTCCTGTCTTTGTAGACCCTTTATTGCCGTTGAAAGCAACAGGCACCATTTGAGCCAAGCTCTTCCTGGGTCGCTTGAGCATGAAGACAGCCTTCACATCAGCACGATGGCGCAGAGACCAAAAGGCTTGGCAGATCAGAGCAGCAACAGGGTGATCAGGAGGGAGCAACAGCCTCACCACAGACTGGCATAGAATCTGCTTCCTTATCAGCAGCAGGCTATGCAGTGAGGCAGCCTCAGCTGCCAATTGTTGAGCAGAAATGTCACCTGTCTTGCTGCACTGCTATGCCTGCAGAACTTAGCCTGTGTTACCAGCAGCGGCCATCACGTTTGCGTGCATGAGTGGCTACACCATATTGGACAGATAAGGGCACATTTGCAGCAAACACCACCTGATGATGCTGTCAATTGCATCAATGCTGGTTGTCTAATGGTACACATTCAAAGGCCTGAAGTATAGTATGCCAAACAGGTGCCAGCCTTAGCATTCACAGAGCAGTTTTGAGGTCCAACTGCAGCTCAGTCTCACAGAGCAGCATCGACAAAGCTGTAGTTTGATTGCCCAGATGCAGGCAGAGCCGCCACATGGGACAACTGTGACGAAGCGTCATCAAGAAAGTGCAGCATGTTGAGGTAAGATCAACTCAACACCTGTCAAAAAGCTGTGTCCTGCTCATGCCAGCTCAGCCACTGATGGCCCATATATGCCAGTGCATCTTACTGACCCTCATGTCTATGATGCACAGGTTGACATCAGCCAGGCCAAGGATAGCATCTCACCAGAGCAGCCAGTGCATTGCACAGCTGCCCATGCTGGTGAAGGACTTATCAAGCTGCCATTGGAAATGCCTGTATTGACGTCACACATCTGCGCTGTGCTGTATTCTATGACAGTGACCCCCTCATGCCTGACAATGCTGCTGAGCCTTGAGCATTGTATTGTGTGGTGTCAGCACAGAAGAATCTGTTCAATGGTACAACAAACGATGGCTCATGGCACAGGCTTGTTGCAATAGAGCTTGCTCTCAACCAATCGATATTTGTGGCAGGTCTGTTGGCAAGGATTGCTTTGGCTGATGTGTTAGCAAGCTTAGCAAGCAGGCCCTAGCAGCAGTACCTTGCAATTTAAAAATGACATGCACACTTGATGTTGCCTGAAACAGCATGACAGTGCTTTTGTGGACGAGGATGACGTGCGTGATCCTTTGTACATGTTGCCACATCTGTGATGTAGCACGGCAATAGTATGCATGACAATAAATAGAGTCAAAAGGCTGACTGCTGTTGTACCTTATTAGGGTGCAGAGGGTGTGCATTAAAGAATCAGCTGAATATTCATCCTTTTACATGCCTCAGAGTTGTGTATAGTAGTGACATGCATGCACTACCATTTCAGCCAGACGCCTGCATGTGACTGCCCTGAAAGGCCATCTTGTATTGCTGGGTCGATGCACATGTTCAAAACACATTCATGACAGGAAACAGCACTCCAATTCCCACACGCCTGTGCACTGTGAGGCTTGCTTGCTGTGCTGCATGCTTAGCAACTGTCACAATCGGGTTTTGATATGCATGCATAATCTTACCATGCCAGTCAACTGCTTTGCAGAGCTGCCCTTACTGCGGAGAAAACTGTCAAGCAGCCATTCATTAGCAGTGCCCGATAAATCTGCATTCTGCTGCCTTCTACGACCAGTGGCCCCTTATACCTGATGCTGCTGCTGAAGCTTGAGCATTGTACAACTGCTGAGTCTTGAGCGTTGTACAACAGTTACTGCTGAGTCTTAAGCATTGTACATGTATTGTGTGATGTCAGCACAGAACCTGCTCAGCCGTACAACAAAGGATGGCTCAAGGCACAAGCTTGCAATAGAGCTTGCTGTTAACATCTGTGATGAGTCTGTTGGCAGGACTTGCTCTTAGCACCTATTGACATTTGTGAAAAGTCTGTTGGCAAGGCTTGCTGCGGGTCATGTGACTATAAGCTCAGCAATCAGGCCAGGAGGTTATCCTCAGATGGCCCAGCAGTAGCTTGAGCTTTGAAGATGACATGCGTTATGCATGTGATATTGGTGTGGTCTGAACCAGCAAGATAGTGCTTTTGTGGATGAGATTGACGTGTGTGACACTTTGTGTATGTTGCATCTGTGATGTAGCATGGCATGCATGAGAATAAAACAGAGTCAATGGGCTGACTGCTGTAACAGTTGCACCTTGAGGGTGTGCATCAATCAACCAGATGAGTATTCGTCTTCGTACATCCATCTGATATGCAACACCAATCGAGCTAGTTGCAGGTGACTGCCCTGAAAAGCCATCTTGTATTGCTGAGTCAATACATAATGACGTGCCCAACATGGATTCAGAAGCACGCACCACAGGAAACAGCACTCCAAAGCCCACATGCCTGTGCACTGCAACGATCACTTGCTGTGCATGCAGTCAAGCTGATATGCATGCATCACATGCAGGGTTCAGAATATCTTGTAGTTGCATCGCATTTGGGTCAACAACACAAATATGAGTGCACTGCACCTTTCAATTGCTCTGCTACATGCACAGCAACAGTCACAGTTAACATTGATCTATGCATGCATGCATCACCTGCAAAGCAATTTGGGTCAGAAGCACGATGCTGAGTGAACTGCAAGGTTCCTTCCAGTACCGTAATGAGACATTTGCAACTGAGTGGCACAGCCTTAAGGCTGCACAGTGTGGCTAATTCAACAGTGATGGTCACGATATAATCGACTATATGCTGTGTCTGTGACATGCATGCATTACAGCAATCATCAATGATACCATTGTGAAACATAGGCACATGCACTTAGTGCAGGAGACTGCTGCATGCACAGCAATTGATGCCTCAAGACACTACATGCTTGTGCTTATGCACATTCATGATCATGCCAGTCTGTTGCAACTGAGAGTGGGCAGTGACCAGTCCTGCAGAATGTGCTGGCCAACAATGATGTCTGTGTGTTTATGTCAGGTGCCAGGGGTTGCCATGCAACACCTCGAGAGGCATGTCAACCTCCTCTCTAGACTGTGTGATGGGCAAGTAGCAAATGTCATCTTAAGTACAGCTGCAATAACGTCTACAACCTCTGGATTGGGCAAGGACATAGGTATTATTCTGATACTGATAACTCTGTCATCCCACAGCCAAGCCGCAACCTCAATCCTAGCTATCACAAAGATGTGGAAGTAGCATTCAGATAGGGACGCCAAGACTTGCTTGCCTACCTCGCGCTAGCTCCTTCCCTGAACACATCAGAATCCTTGTCAGGATGGCAAAGTGTTTTTGCAGGGAGACTTTTATCTGTAGCATGCGAGCTGCAAGCTGCCGCATGAATTGATGCTGAGCTTGTCTTATAATTGCAACTCCTGCAGCGCTGCAACATGGATGTCTGTCATGTGCTGCAGTTGGGTGGCAGCATTGAAGGCATCACAGTCACCTACTGTGAAACTGACATACATGTGACATGAAGTGTGCAGTCTGGGGTCCTTGCAGGCAGGCCTTCGTACAAAGCTGCTTTGCCTGCAACCTGCCCCTCTGTTGTCTTGACTGCATGTTGAATATGCACTATATTTATGCTGATAGGGCTGTTTGTTCACAGGCAACAAAATCTGCCTGCAGGTAAAGGCATCAGCAAAATATTGATTTCACCACAAATAGGCAGGGGCATGACCAATTTTGCCCATGTGATACATGCCATGTATACCAGCACACACATTGTCAACTTGCCTTCTGTGCCCAAATTCTGTGCTGTTGATCCTGTCTGCAAGGTGGCATGCACTGTCTCTGGCAACAGTTACATCACTTGCCAGGCCTTTTCAGCAAGCCCTTGTGCTCATGCAGTGACTGCAAGCCTTGATAGTGAGGTCCATCTCGGTCACGCAAGTGGGGCTGTTCAACAGGCTGCTCCTCAATCAGATGTAAATGAGATCTAGCGGGCCAAGGATTGCCATGGTGTCACCAAGTTACTGTCTTGAATGCACTTTCACAGCAAGCTGTGCAGGAACTGACCCAGCTTGGCAGGCATCTGTAAGGAAGCAGTCACCAATGATCATTGCAAAGCACAGGCTATGATACGCCAGACTACAGGGACATGCAAGGCGTGTGATGTTGTGCCTTCAGAAGACAGTCGGCGCATGATGTGGCCGTGCTCGTGTGCTTTTGATGCTTTGACTGACAGCAAACACTGAGGGATGTCACAGGCCGTCAAGGCTGAGACAGCCAGATGCTGCAGTTGTGATCGACAGAATGGCACAGCACAAATGCTGCTTCGCCCCTGCGTCTTTACTCCGTGCAGGTACAACACAAAGGGCTGGCTCTGATTTGCACGACCTGATTAGGCAGAAGTCAACGTTCACCTAATGGGCTTTGCCGTGACAGCGTGGTGCTCAGTGGAGGACACTTGAAGATCTTGGCTCCGCCCACCAGGCTTCACACCCCGAGTGAGACTCGTGTGCCTTGCAGCGCAAACGTAGACGACGAAGAGCTAAGTAAGAGCTGCTGGCGGCCAGCTCCGCAGGTATGACGTCCCATGCTGCGCTAATGAGCCGGGGTGCTTTTAGTCATGGCAAAATGTCTCCCTTAACGGCAGTCATTGCCAGTACCCATATGGCAGACATTGATCGACCACTTTATTAGCAGGAAGAAGAAGCTTCTTCCAGTTTGACTTTTGAACGCTGGGCCAGTTCGTTCAATCACGTCTCTGCGTTGCATCGATTGCGCTGTGGTTGTGGGAGAGCATTTACTGTCTATGAGGTGACAGCAGCTCGGTAGGGCTTCAAAAGTAATCAGGTAGGTTCATATATCTGCTCTACTCGCGAAGGGATTACTGTGAGAACGCCGTTTGCTGGGCGGTATGCACCTCTATGTCTTGCCTCGGCTGTTTTCTCTGACCAATCTAGAGACAAACAAATGTGGGACACTTTCCCTACCAAGTTGAGTGGTACTGAAGGTCTTGGATGGGGTTTGGAAGGTGGTGTGGGTGCTTGAGCAGCACAAAGTTAAAAGAAGAGGATGCGCAGCCACCACCACAAACCATCACAAGGATACCAGTACCTAAGCCACCATTGTCAGTGGCTTCTGACACCCAGGTCCTTGTGTCTATCTCCGCTGTCAGCACAAGCGCTGTAGCAAGCGAAAAGAGTGCCTTGTACACCTTCTTGGAAGCAGAGGAGGCGCAGCTTGTACTGCAGTATCTTGGCAAACATGATCTCAGAGCTCTAAATGGCGTCGGCCGCGAGCTGCGAAGAGTTTTGCATGCCAGAGTCACCAAGCTAACCATGAGAGCTCCTTCCCATTGCCTGGATCTTGTCAGCGGCAAATGGTACTGGCTGGAAACATTGACTTACAAGCCAGATGACAGATACTTGAACTGCGGTCAGCAACCTGAAGATCTCAATGCAGAGTCTTACAAGGACTGCAAAGTATGTCGCAATGACTGGGTGAACATCTTGGTCTTCTGGGCTCGGGGGTTCTATTTTTTGAAGGAGTTGCACCTTTCAGGAGTGCAGCTGGAGGCAGCAGCTTTGGCAGACATTGGACAGCTAGGGTGGAAACTGGAGATTCTAGACTTGAGCTGCAACCTGTTGGGGGCACCTGGTGTCAAAGAAGTTGTCAAAGCCCCTTGGCGCATGCATCTCAAGAAACTTGACCTCAGTCGCAACCACATTGATGCCACAGCTCTGGAGCATCTCAGCAGTGGTGATCTGCCTAATTTGACAAGCCTTACTCTGGGCAAGGAACCCCTCACAGCAGCAGCCATATCTTACCTGAGCGAAGGAAACTGGCCCCAGATGTCAAGCTTGCACATTGAAGATGCGCATCTGAATGATGACGCATGTCAGCACCTACTGCAAGGGAACTGGCCTTCACTGAAGACCCTGTCATTGGGTGTATGTGATCTGAAAACCTCTAATGTCAAATCTAGCCAAGCCAGCAAGAAATGGCAGAAAATTGGAACTCTAAATGTGCACCAGTCTGCTGATTACCGTTTGTCACCGTTTGGTCTGTAGCATGTTTCCACGTAACTAGGATCTCAGCACCATTGCAAAGTGCACATTGCATGCACTTCTGAAAAACACATGTACAGCTGAAAGAGGGTGAACAAACAGATGACTTGCTGTGACTGTAAAGACAGGCCATGTCCATGTCAATGACTAGCTTGTGACCAAGCATATGTAAGTAACGACTTCCGTCATTGTGTTATGGATCTGGGAGAGTCACTGACACTGTTTCAGCTCATATGCTGGCACTAATAAAAATGCATGCTGGCACATGTGCAAATATCGGTTGCACTGCACAGCGAATGCCAGCATCAGCGGCGCAATGTGCATGAACCTACAGGCGCGTTGAAGGCAAGTAATGGAGGGCAGTGTTGCACAACAGCGGGGGTGGAACAAGACTTACATACAACGTGAGGACTTCACGATCAGAGTACAGCACACTATCCAGGAATATGGAGGAGGAGGCACAGCATTGAAGGAGCTGGTGGGTGACTCCAATGACGCTAAAGCAGCGGAGTTTGTGGTACTCGTCGATGAATCCCAGCCGCCCGGAACCTCCTTGGCAGACCATGGTGAGTGGTTCTCAAAGCCTTCTGCAGAGAACCCTCACTATGTCACACTCGTTGCGCGATTACTATGAGCTTGGTCAAACAGCAGTCAAATTTACGTAGGTCGCATGGCAAGGGCCTGCCACTGGTGGTATGGAACAGTGCAAGATTCTGACGACAAGACTGGATCAACCTGACTGCTAAGGTTGGGAATAGCTCCAAGGCTGGCCACATCCCTGCCATTGGCAAGTTTGGCCCAAGGGCCCTCACAGCATACATCTTCACAGATGTGCCGCAAGTGCTCGGTGATGACCAGCTTCTCCTCTTGGACCCACATGCCCTGTAACTTCCTGAGCAACAGCTCTCAACGCTTTGCAACTTCATGGACCAGCTTGATTCAGACCATGTCAAGCTGACTGATGGCGCTCCAAGCATCATTGAGCCGTTTGTGTCATTCAGCGCACATTGTCCAGTGGTGCCAAACTGGGGTGCAGAAGCACCTGACCCTGGCACTGTCTTCAGCTTTCCCTTGTGCGTTCCTGAGACAGCTTTGGCCAGTGCCATCAGCAAGATCAGCATCAGCAAAGAAGACTGCATCAACACAACTGCTGATCCTTTTCTGCAAACCACAGCTGAGCTTGTGCTGTGCACTCGCCACCCAAAGAGTATCTCTGCCTAGATGAAAGAGTCACAAGGAGCTGACTCCTTCACGTAGGCAGATATACTCTTTGTGTGGCCTTCCGGCAATGCGCTGCCAGCAGCGCAACAGCACCTGTGCTAGCTTTGGCCAACAGCAGTTTCAGCAGCTGGATTGTCAACACCACTGCACAGTCACAGTCAGGAACAAAACAGGCACAGACTACAGCAGCCAGGTCTGTCTGCTGCTGTGGTCTGTGCCTGTTGTGTTGCTGACTGTGGCTATGCAGTAGTGTTGACAGTCCAGCTGCACTGAGCTTCGGGTGGGCCATTCTGGTTCACGACAGTGCTGCAGCAGCCGGGAGGCAGTACCTGCCAAGTATTGCTGGCAAGGTGTTCATCACACTGCCTCTGCCTCTAGAGAACACAGGGTTGCCTGTACACATCAATGGTGCCTTCAAGGTGCAGTCAGACATATGCAATCTGAGGTCAGGCCAAGATAATGGAGGCAAGGTCAGTCTTCTGCATCTGTGCTGCTGCAGCTATTGCACTGTGAGCTGTAACAAACTTCTGCACGCTGCCTCAGCATCTCTGCAATGCAAACTCCTCCCACTGTGTTTCAGAAAATTGATGTATCTGAGTCTGTTGTAGGATGCTCAGAATATTGCAAATCCTTGAGGATGAGATTGCCCCCACGCGGGCAGCTGCAGTGGCTGCAATGACTGGCCATTTTGACTGCCTTGGTTTAGAGCAGCTTATCTATGTGTGAGTTGCCAAAACCTCTCAGAGCCCATGCCTCAGTATGCTTGTGCATAGTCATAGCATAATTGTCTGTCTTCATTGAAAGTTGCCAGTTCGCTTGATTACACTGCTGCTTGCATTGAGCATGATGCTCTGATGCGCACCCACATTTGTGATGTCAAGCAATGACCACTTGCAAGTGATTGTTGCTACAAAGCTCATCCATTCATTCTTGCTATGTTTGGCAGTCATGAATTGCGGCTTCTGCTTCTTGTTAGCTGCTGAGCTGTATGCATCACAGCTAAAATTTGCCACTTCTGATGCAGCAGTTGTCTTGCAGGCTGTGGCCAACAGCTGTCAAGCTGAGTCCTGCACAACTTCAGCTAGTTGCGGCATCAACAGTCCGGTGTTTTATTGACAAGGGGTATGCTGTCTTCTGGATGCCCTTGTCAATGAAAGATCTGACCTAGTGTGGCCTCAGCAGCATACAGCGGTGGCAAGTGGGTGAATGCAACTCAAGCATGCTTTCTGTCAGCTGATGACGACGTAGCCACTCCTTTGGTGGCAGATGTAGCTTGTAGGGCTGCGCTGAAGATTCCTGATCTTCCCAAGTACGCTTTAGAGATACAGCAGCAGCAGTGTTGCAATGAGCATGTATGCATCCTTTGATGCATACTGGCCTTCTGCAGCAGACATCCTGAAATAATTGACCACGATCATGCATGGAATTAGACCATGCCAGTTTCACTATGGCGTCTATGAGTCCTTCAGCAGCATCTTACATGCAAGAACACTATCAGGCTGTGCTGCTTACAGTGGTATCTATGCTTCATGAAAATAGACTGCCGGGCTCTCACATATGCGTCATTGCTGCTTTGTTTGACACAAAATTATGTGTGAGCATGCGTATGTGGGTGTCACCAGCTTTGGCGGCTTCCATAGTTGCCATGTGTTATTGCACGGGCTACTATGGAAGTTGTCAAAGCTGGTGACACCCAGATACGCGTGCTCAGCCCAGCTGTCCTGCGTCAGTCTCTGAGGAAGGCAGGAAAGTTATTGAAGGCCTGTGAAGTTGCTGTCATTCTTGGGTATGTGATCTCAGATGAGCAGTTTGAGGAATTGCATAATCTGTACCTTGCACACCTGCGCACTGGCCATGTCACTCCTGGCAAGGCAAGCAAGAAGGCCAGATGGGTGCCAAGAAAGTCTTCATTGCATACAACCAGCGCTCTTCAGAGTTGCTGGAGCTGATGTGCGTCAGCAAGGCAGTTTTGCTGGAGCCTTCTGTGGCCTGGGAAAAGCTTGCCAGGTGCCCCCCATCTGACAGTGATTGAGTTTGATGTCCCATCTGACACTGACTGTGTCTGTTTGTTGCTGAGAAGCTGTCAAATCTGCACTGGGGTTTGCCCTCCAGCCTAGAGTAGGACCCATTTCAGTGGTTTGCATCAGTCCTGATGTGCAGATTAGCATCCACACTTGTCAAGTGTAGTCTCAACAAGTAGCCTGCTTTTGTCCTCATGACTACTTGAACACTTTGCAACGTTCAACTTACAAGTTTCATGCTGCACAGGGGCAAGATTACCTCCAAATGCTCTGATCCTTGAGAGTGGGTTGCTGATGGCCCAAGCTCCCACAGTGGCAGACATGGCAGCTACCCTCCCAGCTGCTTGGCCAGGAGGCATTGACTACCACTTACAGGAGATGTCTGGCAAACAGCAACCCCCGTGAGACGCTTTTGGGACTTGATTTAGTCTGTATGGAAAGCAGTGCCTGAAGAGCCGTTTGAGACTATGCTTGTGCCAGCTTCAAAGGAGCGCCTGGCTTCACCAGCCTTCTGTCAAGCAAATGCCCTCAGCACTGTTCATCAGCAGCGCTGCTCACAAGACAAGCTTGACAGACTCAGCCTGCTGTGCATCACATCTGCACAGGCAGATATGCTCAGCCCCTTCACCTTGGCAGCTGCCTCAAGGGCGCTCTTTCTCTGGGCTGAGCATATCTGCCTGTGCAGATGTGATGTGCAGCAGGGGGCAGCTGCCAAGCTTCAGCAGGTCCCACCGCAACAGCTTGTATGCCCTGAACAGATGGGATAGCCAGCGTTCAGCAACCTGTGCAGAGCCCTTGCGATCAATCTGCCAGCGGCCTAATCCGCCAGAGCCTGGCAATGCTATCTAGCGACTTCTCAGCAGGTACTGTGTCTCTGAAGCATCAGATGGCTCTGTGACCCATCTATCCCGCTTTCCAGGCCTGAGCAAGCTGCCCGATGCAGCATGGGAACAGCTACTGCCAAATATGCGGCACCTTCTGTGGTTCACCCCTGTCACACTCCAATCAGCATCCCTCCCACATCAGACCCTGGTCAACCGCGCATGCCTCCCGACCCCAGAGCTTTCAGACTTTCTCAATGCAGAGGGCTGCAACTCTGCATTGATCAAGTCTGAGAGCTCTGCAGTCATTGGGCAGGCAGAAGAAGATTACAACTGCAATTATGAGGCTCTACTCCTACACGCTTTAGATGACTCAGCCAACGACCCAGACTTTGCTGCAATCATGCCAACTTACCTGCTGACAGATGGTGCCTTGCAGAATGTCAGCAGGCTGGTAGACAGCAGCAGCTGGCTGTTAAAGACCCTGAAAAGGTCCATAGCCTCATCGCCAACATGGAATGCTGGAAATGAGCCAATGCAGCTGGATGCCTCTCATGCCACAGCCACACTGTTCCTCATATGCTTCTACACTGGAGAGTTGTGCTGGCCTGAGGAATCAGATGCACGCTCACGCCATGAATGTGCGCTGGAGCTGCTACAGCTTGCTGACCAGTACAATGTGCCAGTCCTGCTGTGCGCAGCAGAAGTGGCTCTCAGTCAGGCAATTGATGAGAACTCCTGCTGTGTGCTGCTGGACGTTGCTGACAGCTGTCATGCCGACCAGCTGAAGGCCCTGTGCTTGCATCACATGAAGCAGGCGTATGGTGCGGCTCTCAGGAGTACAGGGCACTCTCAGCCACACTCAGGCTACTGGCGGAACAGAAATCTGAATGATGTTTGCCCTGTAAGCTTTCTATTCTGAAGTTCTGCTTATACGTTGGTTTTAGTTGCTGCCTATGTGCACTTCTTAGTCCTGACTCAGCATAAAGTTGAAGAATTGGGTGCATGACTAATCAGCAGCAACCCAAAATGTATATCATGATGCTGTTGTACGCATGCCTGTGGTTGCCACTCTTCTCATTGTGCTTATTATTTTATGTTGCTTGCAGAACTGCTTCAGAGCGCCCTTTGCGTACAGGAATCTGGAGTGCGCGAGCGAGTCTGCACAGGTGCAGAATGGAGAGCCATCTTGATGGAGCAGAAGCATTCAGCTTCAGAGGGGGATATGTTGTGACAATCTGCAGCCACTGGGTCATCAGACACGCATGACAATTTGTGTGCTGCAATTGTGATTGCTATTTGTGATGACTTGTGCTGGCTGCCATCATCTACATTCAAATTCGGTAGCCTAAATTACTGGACAGCATTGTGAGACTATGCGCACCATGTATGAAGATGGTTCAGAGACAGCCTGCGTCAAACCAGTTGTAGGAATTGTCATGAGATTCAGCGGGTGCTGTAAATCACTTGCGCACTTGAGCATTATTCATCACAATACTACACTCCTGGACCACGTACATAATGACACTTGGTCCTGTCAAGACTGCGACTGCTACTAGCAAAATATGAACAGAGAGCCGTGCAACTGCAAATGTCGACCAGCAAGGCATGCATGCACAACATAGTGGTATACAGTGCACAGTGGTATACATGCGTGCACATGTGTTTGAGTAGTATGTAGTGTTCAAACAAGTTAACATTGGATGGTGCAGCGACCAACAAAATGTCAAGTACTCACACACTGAATGCTCTCAAATGGCATTGCTGTAGTCTGACTACCTCCCTCAACATTGAACAAGACACTTGGCTCAATGAATTTTGCCAGGCCACAGTGTAGATAATAATGGAGCTTGTATACATGGCGTCATCGCACTCTCAGACTACTCTCACCCTATCAAACACGCTTATTTGGCGTTTGCCTCCTCAGGCTTCAGCAGCGCTTGGCTGTCTGTGGCCAAGGCCATGGCGTTCAAGCCATTGTCAACATACACAAGGCTGCCAGTGATGGCAGATGCTAAGGGTGACAGCAGGAAGGCTGCTGCATTGCCCACCTCCCTGGCTTGTAGCTCCTTCTGAATTGGGGCGTTCTCATATGAGTACCTACAAGCAGTGCAAGTTCGTGACATTACACAGCTGGCTGTGTGGACACTTATGGACTGTCAAGTGTTGGCCTGCTTACATACAGCCCTTCATATAGCATGATGTGAGCAAGATAGCTTAAAGGGTACCATATAGTATATCTGGTTTTTGCTTGCACAGGGTTATGTCTTTGAGTCAGCTGCATATGCATGTCCCTGGATTTCAGCATGAAAAGACTTTGCATGAAAAGAGTTTGCACAATGTGGTCATACAGACAACCTCGTTTGCATATAACAACCACAGAACTTGGTCTTATCAGATCCCAGTTGCTTCCAACATATATGCCACAGCTTGATCTGTCAAGACATGTTGGATGTGTAGTCAGTCCCCAGTTGCTTCCAATTTATACGCCACAGCTTGTTCTGTCAAGACATGTTGGATGTGTTGGCAGTGAAGCTTTGGCACAGCTCACCTGATCATGTCTTCAATGAAGCCAATGGCCTTGGCAGCTCTTGACCCCAGAGGCCCCGCTGAGATGGTGTTCACACGCACCTTGAACTTCCTGCCAGCTTCATAGGCTAGCACTCGAGTGTCAGACTCCAGTGCTGCCTTGGCACTGCTCATGCCTCCACCATACCCTGTCATCACAACAGGAAGGTATTAGAGGCCAAACCAAGATGTTTGCAAGCCCCATGCCTCTCAGCACTTTCTGCTGTGAGCTCATGCTGAGCTGTAGTCTCTGAAGCACAGCCTCGGTCAAAGTCGCGTTTAAACATGCAGACCAGGGGCTGTGGCATCGAGTAGTGTGCACAATTTCAAGGACTCAGGGCATCTGGAGTATGTGCAGAATGCAAATGATCAAAGTCGCTTAAGTTCAGGGTTGTATATAAACGCCAAACTCAAGGCCCATCCACAAGGGCCATGTACAATTTCTGTGCAGTTTTCCCTTGCAGCTATTGAATCATACACAGTTGTTGTATCATACACAGTGGATGTCAGCCAACCTGGAATGATTCGCTCTGAGGCGATGTAGGTGAGGGAGATTGCAGCACCGCCCTCATTCATGAGTGGACCAAAGCGTTGCACCATGGACACATATGAGTAGGAGGAAGCACTCAAAGCAGCCAAATACCCCTGGGACACACAAAAACTTCATCATGCGTGATAACAGCCAAATCAACAGACTGGCAATAACGTCATACAATGTAGATTTGAACTGCATCTTCAATTTTGCATGCAACACACAGGTCATAGAGACATGCAAATAGATGATTGGTTGATAATTGGCCAAGAAGCAGTCACGATTGCATTTGCAGTTTGAAAATGGCATCCATCTGCCAAATACCGCCTTGTACATGACACAGCCAGCAGAGACAAGCTGAGGGCTCACTCTACGTGATGTTTCCAGCAATGGCTTGGTGACCTCGGGCCCGTTGGCTAGGCTGTGCACCAGGATGTCAATTTTGCCAAAGTCCTCTTTGACATGCTCTGCAACCTCTGAGACTGTGAACCCCTTTCCAGATGCTGCAGCATATCGTTTGTTGTTTGCAACCTGAACCACACAGCGTAAACTGTCATGTCTCCATGTGTGGGGCTCATGTGGCTTTATGAACATGTTCAAGTGATGCAGAGCTTTTGCTGGTAGCCTGTCAGATCTTTCTATGCATCTGCATGTCAAGAGCAGGCAATGATCTATCGTCTGTGGGCATAGCAAATGCGGCCATAAATCATTGCCAGCTATTTCACTGTGATCATCAAGCATGCAAATAGCCTGCATGACATCGTAGGTCAGATGCGAGAAAAGCGCACATCTTCTGGCACATCCTCCGGTGTGTCATAGACCGCGTCCATGGGGTATATGTTGCTGAACTCCATCATACCACCATTTGATAACTTCCTGTTGGCGTCAAACTTTCCTCTTCTCAAACTGGTCTCAAAGATGGAGAGAGCAGGCACCTGAGAGCAGGATGCATGTCAACATATGTCCAGTATTCCATAAATCATGCTCTAAACATGCATTCCATCCAGCTGTTACGGGAAATGAGACACTTACCCAGACACCCAGAGATATCTCGGCACCTGCCTCTGCCAAGGCTTTTGCAATGGCCCAGCCGAAACCCTGCAGAGTTTAGTGTCTAGTCAATGAACTGCGAACAAGCGAAGCAAGTCTCAGGTTAACTTTGCATGCCTGATCGTCTGCAACGCCAGCAATGAATGCCTTCTTTCCTGCAACACATAGCTGACACGGATGATTTCGCCGTTGCATAACTACTGGGGAAGTTCAGGCTTGCAGGTTCACCACTTTGCCCTCACCGGTCAGGTTTATTGCCAGTCCAGATGGTGCAGGGGTGGCACCGTTGCCGCTCTCTGCTCTGGTGGCTGCATAGTGTCGCCTAGAATTTCTCACATGTCCGTGCAATGTGCTTGAGCTTACAATGTTTTGGCTCATGCGCTGAGAACTGCTGAGGTGAGCAGCTTGTCTAGGTCGCATGCTGGAGCTTCTGCAGATCTGCGACGCGAGACAATGCGCGCGGGAGAAAGTCTGTGTGTTCATTGTGAGGGTGTTTTGAGTCCGTGCGCAGGCTTGGTTTCAGCGATCGACGTTCTTGACACGCAACTAGTATCGGCAACAGCGATCTGCTTGCAGCAATAGCAATGGCAGATGTTCGGCTTGCGTTGGCACCGTCTGCGTCCAGGTTACGTAATGAAAAGACGTATATTAAACATACAGTACCCAGCAGAAAGGCAGACGCAGACAGCAACATCACCGGTACCACAGCATGGTGTTGCATTGTAATGCTTAAACCAGACGCATGTCTTCTTTCAGGCTATCCCCAAGCAGGCAGCCTGCAGCATCACTACTGGTAGGTCCACAACGTAAACATGCATGCACTAGCTCTATAGAGATGTGATATATGTTGAGAAATTTTCATGGTTTGTTTAGGTTTAAAGCTGACAACTGATTTGTGATCCGTCTTCTTCCAGGCTGTGAAGGCTGCCAGTACAGCTCAGCACTGCCCTATGGGTGCTGAACACCTCCCCAGGCTCCCCGGCCTAGCTCATCCAGTACCCTACAGAGGCTTGATTGTGTGAGCTATGTTTACTGAAGCCCAACGCTCTGAGCCTTGCGTACAAGGGGAGCACCACAATTTCCAGCTCTTGATTTGCATGCTTGCGCAACACCGAAGCTTGCCATACTGAAGCAGGGCCTCAGAAGGTGTAGATGTGCAGAGGGATGAGGGTGCTCAGGGCGCCGCAGACATGGAGAGCACTGCAGCTTACTGGTGCCAGGAGACACGCTGTGTGCAACACCTCCTTGTGCTCGAGATGTTTCCTGCTCTCCTATGCACTGCCCTTTGCATTGTTCACAGCAAGGATACATATAAGCAGGAAATAAGCAACAAATAACACATTCGTGCATACGGTTTTGTTGAATTGCGGTGGACTGTTTTATTCAAAGCATGGCTTTCATGAGGGATTGGCTGTGCTAGTGACAGTACAGTACTAAAAGCTGTTTGATGGAGTGTCGAGACAAATGAGATTGCTGCATTGACGCTGTCTATCATGACCAAAGGGCCCTCTCAGTTTGGAAGCATGGCACATTCAGGCAGGTGCTAAGACCAGCGTCTGTAGCCATAAGATGTGTGCTTACCAGTCCTTTACATCAAGCTAGCTGCATGAGGGCAGCCATGCATGCAGCTGCGGTACATTACTGGGAAGGATTGGGTCTAGTATGCGCATAACAGACTCAGGAACAGTGTCTAACAGGCAGCAATTGTGGCCAAGACATCAATTCCTTCAGGTATCGTTGATGTCACAGGTGTGAATCAGCGCAAAGGCCATGCAGGCATGTATGTATGGGTACTGTACTAGTTTAGTAGTGTCTGGATGGGACAACTTCTGTTAGTCCCTGAAGGTATGCCTTTTCTGAACGCTCACAGCATGCTGTTGTCCAGCTGGTTGCAGCATATGTCATGGTAGGTGCACCATTTTGTAATGTGATGCCAGACAGCATGAACAATGTTAAAGCTGCAGGAACAGGTTGATTGCACTGATCAAGAGCTGTACAAGGCTCATCTTCTGGCATACTTTTGCTGAGCAGAGTCGCTCTGCGCCATGGTTGCTCCTTGTTGACCAGTGCCTCGTTCAAGAGCACTCAACATGACACTAAGCTGAACTGGTGCAGCACAAACGCCCTTGAAGGCACACACGCTGCAGGACTGCACGATCTGATCACGGTGCCAACAACGTGACAGCCATGCACCAAGGTTACACATTCCCAAAATGAACTTTACATCGATATTGCACAGCCCAACATCATTTGAATTCTGTTGCTGCCTGCTCAGCATTATTTGCAATTATGTCATTGAACACATTCAATTGTGACAGACTGCATAACTAAACGATGAGACGAGATTCTGCCAGTGAAGGGAGTAAAAGCTGAGCTAGTAGATATTATTGTATTAAGCGAACACAACACAACACACACACTATGACCCATTTCTGAAATACCCACTTTTCAGTCACGTACACAGAGGCGCACTGATGTCAAGCAACAAGCTTGAGACAGTCACCAGTACAGCATTTTCAGTTGTGGCCATGCACTTGTAGCAGCGTCAAAATTACCCTTAAACAGGTTAAACAGGGCTGACAGATGAATAGGAGAAGTGTAGTTGGTGGTAGTGCCCTCAGTTATGACTGCCTGCTCATCAGCAATAATGCTGCAGCAGACTGGGTTTGACCTAATGCTCAGACACTCTAGCAGTGGCCACTTTCCCGTCAAAAGCATCTGCAAGGCTGACTGATCAAGGTTGTTCTGACTGAGATACAAGCGCTTCAGCAAAGGCCAAGCACCCTTGACAAGCTCCTTTGTTGCCAAGAAACCCATCTGGTTGCCTTTCAAGCTCAAAGTCTCCAACTGGGGCCAGTTGCCACGAACCAGCTGCAAGATACTTTCGTGAGTCAAAGCATTGCCGCTGAGGTCCAGGATTTTGAGTTGAGGCCATGCACCAGCAAGCAGGTTCTGCATGTCTGACGCATCCATTCCAGCATGAGACAGGCTGAGGCTCTGCAATTCTGGCCAGCTTGCCTTCACAATCTCAGGAATGATTTGCTTGCAGGGTCTACCAAATACGCTGAAGCCTTGCAGTTCCTGCAGCTTGCCTTTGATGAAGAGGGCTGTGGTTGCTGCATCCAACCCAAAAGGCTCCATAATCAGCCTCTCAACAGCTTCTGAAGCCGATTGGACAGGGCTAAGCTTCCATTTTGTCAATCGAGGCCAGGACCCAGCGATGAGCGCATTCACATAGAGATCGGTGACAGTAATGCAAGTCACAAAGTCATGCACCTGCTTGCGGTGGACTGTGTTGGTGGCCAGCAAAGCTGCCAACATGTCTGAGGACATGACTTCCAACAGCCGTGGAACTGCATGAATAAGGTCTGCCAATGCTGACTCTGTTGCTGCTGCTGTGCCTGATACTGATACAACGGACTCTGGACAACTCGTGTGGGCAGGTGCACCAAGCCGATCCTTTGAAACAGTAGCACCAAGTTGCTGGCTACAAGTGTGTGTAGCGAAGAGTTGGGAGCCTTGGGTCCGCCTGCACAATGCACTGGCTGTAGGCTTGCACCCCACACAGACGGACAGACGGTTGACTTGGACACATGTGACACTTTATTTTCTGTCAAGCGCTCTGCACACAGCATTTTGCAGGTTCTTGTTTGAGAAACAAGGTTGCACAAGAGCTGCCCTGCAGGCAGTTGCTCGTCATTGTCAGCACTTGTTGCTGACCCTGCACAGGCTGCAAAACCTGCATACAAATGCTACAAACCCTGCATACAAATGCTACAAACCCTGCATTCTTCATGTGCATGCAGAGAGCTAAGCATACCTTGCAGTCAAGGCCTTCTCTTTGTTGAATTCTGTACCATGACGGGCAGTTCCTTGAGATGCTGAATTCCTGCAGCAAGCAGGTTCCTTTATTGCGATCAGGTCAAGATCTCGTTTAATACACAAGGTTGCACACAGAGCTGCAAGCAGCTGTTTGTCATTGTCCGCGTGTGGTGGAAGCTCTGCACACACGAGATATCACATGCACGCTTACCTTGCAGCCAGACTCTTTCTTCCCTTGCCAGTTGTGGCTGGTTCCTGAGATGGTGCTTTTCTGCAGCAGGCAGTGAGTGTTGTTTGAACAGCTCAAATGGTACGGCCCTAGAGAGTCTGCGTTATGGTTTTGTGCACACAGAAGTTGAACAGTTGATAGCACGACACTGACCTTGCATACACGACTATGCCCACAAGCAGTGCATAATAAGCCCCAAGCAGAATGCTCGTTTCGAACTTGACAGCCTGCACAGCGCAAAACATGTTGATTGACGCACAAAGCGACAGCAGCAGCTAATGTTGTGCTTACCATGCAAGTGACCTTGAGTGCTTCACAACGAGGATCTGCTAATAAATGTACCGTCAAACTTTGATCCTGCGTCTGCAGAGGAGGTATTGTGCAGCAAATTTTGGAAGGAAGAGATCGGGGCTGACATACACGCAGACACACAGCGGACGGTTCATGCTGTCACTTTGCCGCTGGCGAAACTACTTGGAGACTGTTGACATGCCGTGAAAATTGGATGATCGGAGGTTGGACGGTAATCGAAAGTTATTTTCAATCCATTTACATTTTTTCCATTTTATAACTTACAGTCTGGGGTGTGGAGCCAGTAGTGACTCATCAGACATCCTGGCTTGAAAGCACAGGTGTATGTGGTGTGCAACAAAAGCAAGCTGGTGGGAGTTCTGTTCAAAAAAGAGCCTAATGTCCCGCTGTTGGTAGTTTGGGCCAAATAACGAAAAGTGCTGACCTCTAATGATGCTGTAAAAAGGGCAGTCAAAAAGAAAATGTTGCTCATCTTCAACCGCTTGCATAGAG
>JAABUK010005502.1_pt1 | contig 19667 bp, 21 predicted proteins | sample 5559141 | NCBI WGS metagenome assembly JAABUK01 (sample SAMN10711869, study PRJNA513367) | rock metagenome | isolation source: Antarctica rocks | place: Antarctica: Victoria Land, Pudding Butte nord | collected 2016-01-03 | reverse complement strand
TGCCGAAGCAACAGCAACCACTGCTTTTCTCGTGCTTCGCATTCCGGTTGAAGCCCTGTTGTTGCCCTGGACGCTGGTCACTGCCGCTGTCACTGCTGCCGCCGAAACAGCAGCCCCCTCCGCTTTTCTCACGTTTCGGGTTACTGTCAAACCCTTGTTGTTGCCCTGAACGCGGGTCACTACCGCTGCCACTGCTGCTGCCGAAGCAACAGCAACCACTGCTTTTCTCGTGCTTCGCATTCCGGTTGAAGCCCTGTTGTTGCCCTGGACGCTGGTCACTGCCGCTGTCACTGCTGCTGCCGAAACAGCAGCCCCCCCCGCTTTTCTCGTGCTTGGAATTCTTGCCAAACTCATCTTGTTGCCCTTGAGCCTGGCCATAACCACCTTCAGGTTGGCGATATCCACCTTGAGAGGAGGCCATCACCGGTACAGGCACTCGTCCTGAAAATTGCGAGGTAGGTACTCTGTGCGTAGGAACTGGTCTGGGAGCCTGAGCTGAGCTATAGAAACGATCCGAATCAGTTCTCGTCGGGCCGAAACCTTGTTGCTGCGTCCCAAAACTTTGTTGCCGCCCACTCAAGCCTTGTTGCTGCTCGCCCAAGCCTCGTTGCTGCCCGTCAAAGCCTTCGGAACCTGGTCCAGGGCCGATGGCTGCTACCCGTCGTTGCTTATTCTTTGTTAAGCTATCCATAATTGCTTTATGGCAATCCTTTGGAGGTGGGATTCCGGCCATGATTCCAGTTCTCATCAGGGACAGGGGATATTCTCCAAGAAATGTCTCATCAACATCGAGCAAGCTGATCCGAATCACAGGTCCATTCAAGCTTGTCGTGTTATCTAACCCAACAGAAAAGGCGACTTTGCCTTCGACTTCCGATCCCTTTGGTTTCAGTGGTGGTGATTTTCTAGAGAGCTTGTCAGCAAGAACTTTCAAAATTCATCAACGGCTTTACTAACACGATAGTAACTGTCACATTGACATAACCAGAATCGGCAACAATTTTGAGTATCGTCTTGACAACAAGTTGGAGAGGGTAATTCGGAATCTTATTCACAATTGGGGTTGTATTGATACTCAGTACGCCTTTTCCAGCCTCACTCGCATCAATGATAGAATTTTTCACCATAGTTGGATGCTTTTCACAAAGTCAAGAATTACAATTTAGTTGCAATGATCCCCAAATTCTGCAAATGGGTGGTGACTTGTGAAAGGTTCGGAACAAGGAATAAGGAGCTGAGAGAGTGAGAAATGAGCTCCCTTATGCAGGAGACTCAGAAGGCGCGAAGAGACTGGACATGCCATGTCTCAACAATGAAACCAGACAACAAACGTTTGAAGAGACGGAGGACACATTCGAGCAAGCACGGGCCTGATTGTCTGACCGAACAAAGGCTTCATCCTCACCATCACAACATGTCTACCGCAGGACCAGAGAATCAGCGAAACTTCGTTCTGGGTCAGCCGGACTATTCTGAAGCAATGATTGTTGACGCCAGGAGAGTTCATGAGCGCCAAATTCCAGTAGCAACTTGAAAGATTCAGATGTGGGAAGAAGCGTTTCAACAAGGTTTGGGCTAAAAGCGGAGCGCCTCAAGGTCTGACAGGGTTGGCTTGGCGTATTAGGTGATCCTCCTCGTCACCAGAACGATCTTCTACCACTATAGTGATGAATGATCATGGATCTATCCTTGCCCAGGTCGGGTAGCAAGCCATTGCAGCAATGGAACTGACTGCGGAATCACTTCTGGACCAAGAGTTTCAGTACTTTCGTTCTGTCGCCGCACTGCGGAGAAGAACCTTTAATGGCTCTTTCTCCCAAAAGATGAAAGTCTTTTGTGTGCCCCAATCCCACCTATCTTTTGGATCTGCCAGCTGGAAATCAAACGCATAGATCAGTCGGACGAGAATCAGACGCATCTCAGCATAGGCCAGTGATTGACCAATACAGCTGTGTCGGCCTAGCTGGAAGGGTTGAAATGCTGACAATTCGTCTTTGGTCGAAGATGATAAGAAGCGTTCAGGCATGAAGATGTCTGGGTTTTCGAAATTGTGCTTTGACCGATTCGTGGGATGCTGGTTCACTGTCACGAAAGTCTGATCAGGTTAAAACGTTAGCTTTGGCAATGTGCAGCTGTAAAGGTCAAGACTTACACCCTCGGGTATAAATTGGCCACAGACGAATTCTCCTCCTGCAGGTGCGATTCGAGGCACTCCAATGACCACTGGTGGACAAGTCCGCAAACCTTCATTGATGACCGCCTCCAAATATTCTAACCGGCCGACAGAAGCCATTGTGATATCTGCTTCATTTGCAAACGAGGATCGGACTTCATGAACAAGCTTTGTCAGAGTCTCCTTGTTTTGAAGCAACATCCTCATCATTCCCGAAAGCGCGCTGGATGTTGTCTCACTGCCAGCAAAAATCAGAACCGTCATGTTGAGCCCAATTTCTGCTGGACTCATGGCTTTTCTCTCGGCTTTTGCCTCATTCTCCTTGTTCTGCTTCAAAATATGAGTGATGAAGTCAGGACGATTACTATCAGCCGACAATCGCTTCATCACCTTAGCGCGACTCATCGCTATATGGTCTGTGGTTCGCTGCATAATCTGCTTTGGAATAACGAGACGGAGTAATTTATCTAATGGTGGGTAAAAATTGACAGCTGCGATTAAGGCGAGACCTTTGCCGAAGTCGTAGGAGATCTCCACCCAAGGATGTGCCTTGCCATTCTTCAGGCAATCGAAGGATTCACCGAAACAAAGGTCTCCAGCAATGTCGAAGGTGGTGAAGTTTAGCCATTCGACAAGATCAATTGTGGTGTTCTCGCCGACCTCATGCAATTTAATGACTAGCTGATCGACATGGCCTTCTATCATGGGTGCTTGTTCCTTCAATGACTTCTCGGAGAATGCATGCACCAGTGTTCTTCGATATCGAGCATGTGCTTCTTCATTATGTCCCATAACTGATTCTGGATCTCCAGGTTTAGCGGCTTTGAACCAAGTTCGGTTCCTCTCAAAAGGCAGGTGTCCCGGACGGTTCCCATAGATGTCTCTCCATGCTTTTGGATCTGTGAAAGATAACTCATTTGGTGCAATTCTGACGATGCCGCCATACCTGGCATGGAAGTCTTTCATGCGTATGTGGAGTTGGCCTCTCTGGAGAGATATGGCATAAGTCAACCTGTAAGCAGCCCACAGCTTTGGTCCTGGAAAGCGAGCAAGCGGATGGAAGTAGATATTGTAGATTCCTAGCGATAATAGGTACTAGAGCCGTTCGTCATTCGGAGCCCACTGTGGAGAAGGCAAACACGTACACTAATCAGCAAGAAAACTGCCAGCAACGACAGGAGCCAGGGATTCCCAGTGATAGCATCAAGAAAGGCCATGACAACAAGGACAAGGCAATGGAAGTGGGAATCCTGGATCAATGGCTACGGGCAAGACTTTCCTCTGCTCCAGTATTCTTTCCTTCCAATTCATGAAAGATAACGATATGGATGAGATGCTGGAGTAGGGGCGATGCGAAGGATCTCTCATCGATTCGTAGCCGTCTCAAGTGCATGATGCGTACTTAAATACCCAATCTGGCTGCCTCAAGCTAATTGGTTAGAAAAAATCGTCGACCGACGTCGTCGACCATCGCTTCCCTCAACCACAAACATTGTCATTGACACTGCACTATCGGGAAAAGAAATGCGTGGTTTCATACCTGATGGCAGAAATTGCCTCCATCATTGACAGAGGACAGTATTTCAGCTTCCTGCACTCCGGGAGATGATTTTATTGCAACCTCCGAATACCACCTATGGTTTCTATTTTCTTCTTACGCAGATCATTCTCATCCGCTCTACAGCCTGAGTGATGCTGTTGTGGTCGAGGTGAGAATATGTGTCGGTTGAAGTAGCGCTGGACACTGGAGGACAGCTGCAGCTAGATGCTGTCGCCGCACGGTAGATTGAGGAGGACGTTTCAAAGACCGCCAACTAACAAACTTCGCTGGCAGGCAATGATGAGGTTGCATAAGATGGGGAGGATGATGATGCGTGAGAGCTGCACGTAGAGTATATCCTAGAGATGACCGCTCTGCCAAAAAAAACTGAAGTTCTGAGTGCTTTCGACAGAGGCAGCGTCAGCATGCTTGTATCGTGTTCAAAACAAGGACAACTCGAAAGCATGAACAGGCAGAAGCGCATGACTGCATGCCATTGTCTTCTTTATCCTACATATCAGCCCCCAGAGATTTGCGTTCGCTCCTTCTATATTGTAATAGTTCGTGCCCCTGGCGTTCCTCAACATCACGACTCTCCAAGTTCCATTCTTCCTTCATCTACTCAAAGCGCCCCCTCTTCTAGTTCACTGAAGTCAAACATCTATACAGGTCCGCACCCTCACTGTCCGTCTCTACCGTCACCATCAGTAACATACAGTCACAGCACAATCAATACCAAGCTCGCAGTACAACTACGATGCCTCTCTCCACCCTGCCTAGAGAATTACAGCTACAAATCATACTTTCCCTTGACTACAACTCACTCGTCAGACTTGGCTCCGTTGATCGGCACTTCCGAAATCCGCAGTTGGCGTTGAGCAATTTGCAGAAGCAGGATTCGCTATTGCGGCTTGAACTCTTCGATGCGGCGGAGTATTTGAGGAAAGGAGACTTATTTCCTTTCACGAACGCCTCCAGCTTTTTCCAAGCTCAGCTTTCTTGGATTTCTCGAAGTAGCCGACATACGACATTGCGGGTCCCTCCGCTAATGAAAGAATGTGCGGGACCAATGAAAGCCTGACCTGCTTTGGTCTCTTCATGCAGCTGGAATCAGTCGACACATATCTTGCTAGTGAAGCTGTAGGGAGAGATGAAGACCTGCAGACGCCATTGCCTGTCAGATATTGGGTTGGCACGTGCGGCAACTCTGGTGAGTTGCAAGACAGACTGGAGCTCCACTCGTACTCACTTCCTCGCAACATCAGAAGAAGCTGACACAAGACCTAGTGAATGACCTGAAAATTGCCTGAAAATTGCCTGCAAATAGCTGCAAACCCCGGTGATTTTGCTCGGTTCCTCCAGAGCGCATGCGAACTTATATTTCGGCAGTCCTCCTTTATCTGACGAAACAGATAACACTCCACCCTCCGGCTGCGAGGGTAGCATCAATGATATCTTTTCATGTCTTATTTCGTCAAATTTTCAGGACTGTGTAGCATTTGCACTTCAATAATGGCGCTCGTTGATCATTCCTGGCAACACAAACCGCCCTTAAGATTTCTCGGCCCTCCTACCAGCGCTGCCACCCCTTTCCCCCTCCTCGACAGTCACGCCACTAACCTCTCTACTCTTCTGCTCCATCTCCCTCTTCTCCCTCTCCCTCGCCTTTGCTGCCTGCCTCCTCACATTGACCGGCTTATAGACTTCACTGAAATTCATCACCACACCTAAGAAACGCATGTCTACGTCCGGCTGATGTGCAAGATCATACAGCAACATGTTCACTCTGCTCTTGAATTCGGCGGAGAGCTGGAAGAGACGCGCGCGTAGGGAAACGAGGAGGTTCTTGTCGGCACCTGCACCAACTGCGCCCAGCGGCAATGGCGGGTCACCATCAGACAAGAGTGCAGATTGCCGAACTGGCTTGCCCGGAGCAGAAGTAGGCGTCGGGGCACGCGAAGATTCCGACGGAAGCAAATCACGCTCTGTGATGCCCCATTTGCCTTGCGCAGTTCGATGCTCAATCTTAGCACTGAATTCCTGTCGTCGAGTGAAGTCCGCCACAGAATACGAGTATAGACCATCGACGACGTCCTTGTATGCGAGCATATTCTTCAGGATGTAATGAAGCTGCGACAGGAACGAATCCTCACGCTGACCCGTACTTGCGTGACGTGGATTGCCAAGCAACCCCTTATGAGTGATGGAGTTGATGTATTTCTTGTGCGCTTCGATCAGATCGTCCAGTGTGGAGTCTTGTTTGTTTATCGCCGTCTGCAACTGGTCCCAGCTGGCTTCAATCACTTCGAAGAGGATGTAGTATTGCAATTGGTTGACAAAATGGACCATCTCTGCAATCACGCATCGAGCTCTTTTCCAGTCACTACCAACTTTGTCCTCGACTGAGGAGAGAACGCCTCTTGACCCGGTCATGCAACGTCGCCAGGTGGTTGATAGAGAAAATTCAACTCTTTTGATCCGCCAGAGCAGATTGAACACTTTGAGATACTGCATGCTCGCCCATTGGGTGATGACAACATCGCAGGGTGGCGAGATTTTGTATTCGAGGGTGAAGGAGTCCCAACCAATCTCTCCGGACCCAAGCTCTACCATTCGAGCATCAAGTCGACGCAGCACATCTGGATCATCGTATTGTGCGTTGGAGTGCCGAATGGCATGTTCGAGTTGCGATGTGAGCGTGTGGCGGTATTGCGAGTAAGCAGGACGATCAAGATGTGGAGCAAGGGACTCCATGAGAAGAGCAATGAAGTCACCTTGGGAGAGAAGCAGATATTTTTTGATGGAGGTAAGATGAGTGAAGAGGTGGTATTTGTGGGACATGAGGTGAGTGAGTCTTGTCATCGTCGTTTTGTAGGCTTCGTCGATGGAAGCTTCGAGGGTTGCAGTATCTCCATAGCGAAGGTCTTTCGACGATGATTTCGAATGCTCGATGACCCAATCTGAATCACCACAATTATGACGGAGGAAATTGAGAGATTTGCCGATGAGGAAGATCTTCTTCGCAAAATCGGGGGAAATGATAGAAGGCGTCATCGAATGATCAAGACTGTATTTGTCTTCCCAGACGGATGTCTCGACTCGTCTTGGATCAACATCAGGACGAGTCGATGGGTCCGGTTCAGAAACGAAGAACTCATGGTACGGATCTATCAGTTCTCCATCGTAGATCCATCGCCGAAGCATGTTATAGAAAGGTCGAGTGACGTGCGTGAGCAGTCTTTCAGCAAATGCACCAACAAAGGGGTCTCCATGTGAGGAGGAGAAGCCATGAATGAGAGAGATCAACTGTCCGCCTTTCTTCTGCTTTGACTCTTCCACCATCAAAGTCATCAAACGCAGGCCCATTGTGGCGTCTCTTGTCCAAATTACGCAGCGTTTCAGAGTCACGCCAGCCTCTCGAATGCTTGATGGAGTGCCTTCCTTCTCAGCGACAGCCATTCCTCTTCTAATTTCTCCTTCTAGTGTTGCAACGAGGCTCAGATAAGAACGCAGCTCGATGCCTATCGCCGCCCGAAGACTTTGGCTGACAAGTCCACCATCGGATGCTTGCGTGAATTCTAAAAGTCCTCTGTATAGTAGGCATGGCTCTGCAAGGCTGTGGAGGAGCGAGATGATTGGTATTGGAAGAGTTGGCGGGAGTTTGACGGCATTCGAGTCCGTAAAATTTAGGTGCGCCGAGGAGAGACCTTGCAGGTTGAAGGGTAGGTCTCGTAGGAGAGCAACTTCTGGGGGACCAATTGTGTAATTTTTTGTTTTCACATCATGATCGTCCTCGAATTCTCCATCGTTGGTTTTGGAAATGCCAGGCTGATGGATCCTCGGGCAAGATCGAGAAGGATATTCCTGCGCTGAATAGCCACCATTGCTGAGCACTTCAGAGCCATTCGCTAGGGAATTGCGTTCTGTGCTAGAATCTTGCTGGTCCTTGAACTCTTTAGGTTTCTCGGTCTGTTCACTCTGTAATAAGTTTGCCAGCTGTGCGGACTCCAGGAATGGTCCTCGTTGACGTTCCGCCGGGTTTTCTTCTGCGAGTTTGTAGAGCAGGTAAAGAATTGACCATTTTTGGTTCAGGACGGGCGTCGAGAGTAATCGAGAGTACAGATTTCCGAATCGTGCGGCTTTTTCAGGCGAGGCATTGTCGCGAAGCAGTTTCCGTCGAATCAAATCATGAGCCTGATTGATTTCGCTGGCTGTGATTGTGCTGCCTTGGTCAACGATGCTCTTTCCTCGCTCCAGCGCATATTCCGATCTTTCTTCAAATGTTTCTTCATCTTCGTCTAGCAATCGGAGTGGGATGAAACTATCGAGCAAGGTATACAAGGTGCTTTCAATGCGGCTTGATCGATTGTCGCCCATGACTCGGGCTCATGCGACTAAGACGGTTCACGCAAGACATTTGCGTGCAACGTTGACGCGTTTGGAATTTGTGCTCGTCCTGGGAGCTGCGAGTGGGATATCGCAGGTGCCAAGCCCGCCCCTGGAAGATCAATTCTCGAGCTACAGAGGAATTGATGGGCTTTAAACTCCGCCAGCAACAGCTAAACGCAGAGGCGAAGATCTAACACGCGACAAAAGAAAGTAGTTTTGCGATTGTTCCTTATGGCTATGGTGTCCTCCACGGCCTTGCGCTGCAACATCTCCTCCTTCCAGCTGCTCTTGTTCCTGCCAGCATTATTTCAGCCGCTTGACCCACTGGGCCGTCCTCCGACTCATTTGAGTTCCAAACCTATTCTCAGAGTACCTGGTCATGAACTGGTTGAGATAGTGGACCTTGGCCGGCCGTTCGTGACAGCAGCGTCCACTTGGTCGGAATCAGATGCGTCAGAACTTCCACTTGAGCTTGAGCTTGACTCTGTGTCTTCATCCGAGCTTGATTCTCCGTGCGTTTGGCTCGAGATAGACGATAGAGTGCGTGCGCTCGTACGCGTGCTGCTGCTCCCATTGTCAGATCCTTCGTCATCTCCTTCACCATCTCCTTCACCGTCACTGTCCGATTCGCTGCTAAAATTACTGCTTTCGTCTTCGCTGCTGCCGCTGCTGCTTGACAACTCGATAATAGAAGTCCTGGTTTTCCTCTTCTTTTGAGATTTCTTCTTCTGAGGCCCATTTTCTAATGCGATGCTACCATTTCGTGAAGCACTTTGCCCAGAGATTGTGGCATCACTACTTTGCGTGGCTCCTGCGGTAGATGGAGTCACGCCTATTGCCCATAGCGTTATCTCGGCACGTCGCCTTTTCGCAAGCCTTTCTGGGCTTACCCAGTTTAGCTCTTCATCTGCCACCTCATCCAGATGTTGTTCCAATTTCCTCTTGTACCTCCTGACGGAGTCTTCATAGTAGGCCCTTCGCCGCTCTGGATCTTCCATATCAGCAGGCCCTGCCTCGACCTTGCTGACGCCTTCCTCGCCCTCACTTGAGACGATGTACTCGAGTCGCTGCTCACAATCCTTTCGGACGACCTCCTCAGCTTCTTGCCGTATTCTCGAACGGGCAGACGTGGATTTCAAGCCTTGCAAGTACTGGCTGAGGGAGACGTCGTAATCCGAGGGAATTTCATTAACCGAAAAAAGGTGCTTCAATATCCAGATTTCTCTATTCTTGCTGAACTTCCACGTTTCCTTAGATTGGCAAAAACGTCTCAAGTACTCGAGTGCGGCATGTGGTTTCTTTGTGGGAGGCAAGGGCCTCGACTTGCGCGATTTCGAGCTTTCAGTTTTCAATGGTTCAGGGTCTTTAGGGAAATCGTTTAATGAGAAGGAGGTTTGATCGTATTGAGCCTCCCAATCCGCAATCAGGCTCTTGGAGGAATCACCATCCTCGACTTTCGTATCCAAACTAAAAGATACAGTCTTCCTAGTTCCGTTGCTATCTCTTCTTAATGAAGGCGATAGGGTTTTGCCATTTGTAGAGATGGACTTAGTTAATTGGTTGTTGGGCAGTTCGATTCGAGGTCGCTTTTTGACACCATGTCCAGAATCTGGGGCTTCTGGTAATTTCTGGGAGCCTTCGTCACGGGGACGCTTCTTGTCAATAGGATTACCGTTGTCATGCTGTGCATGCTGGTCAGTATGCTCTTTTGCAAATTTCAATTTGAGTCCCAATTTCTTCCATGCTGGTATCCGTCCAGGAGACACTGCATCCGAAGCTGAATGCCCCTCGCTAAGTATCGGAGCAGCTGTCATTATCGCTGCTGATATAGCTATTGGTCGAGAAGCTTCGTAACAATTACCTTTGTGACGCAGACTGAGGCTCCAAACTTTTAATCCAAGCTTGCCTGGAAGATTGGCGGTGGCAGGGTGCGGCCAGATTTCTTTGGCCGATCAAAACGCCAGGGCTCTTGCGCAGGCACCTCGATCTATGCATTCTACCCAGGTCAACTGGCAACTGCAACACCATCTCGAATTTAGCGATCCAGGTCGTCTACGAACCCTAGACCTTCAGCATAGTTTGATCATTCTTCATTTTTTCCTCTCTGGCCAGTTCGTAAACCTAGCTCCGAAACCTCATCATGTCAGGTCAGTTGCTAAGCTCAAAACCACCACGGGCAGACCGAGAGCTGATAGAATGAACGCACAGGCAGCGCAGGCTACGATCGGCACATCACTATCTTCTCTGATCAGGGGCGGTTATATCAAGTCGGTTCGTCCTCCCAAATGCAGTTCTCCTCAATCTTCTCCAGTGGATTTCCCACCAGCCCTAGACCAACTTGCAATTGCAACTTTTTAACAAAGAGGTCCCATTACTTACCGACTTGTGTCTACCAGAATACGCATTCAAAGCTATCACTGCTGCCAATATTACATCAGTCGGTGTGAGAGGAAAGGACTGTGCCGTGGTTCTGTCCCAGAAAAAAGTGCCAGTAAGTTAGCTCCGACCATATATGTCCTGTCTGACAATCTCAGGACAAATTGATTGACCCTTCGTCTGTCTCTCATGTCTTTCGAATTTCACCTTCGGTCGGCTGCGTCATGACCGGCTCTATAGCAGATGCTCGGGCATCGGTCGATCGTGCTCGTGGAGAAGCTGCAGAATTCAGATACAAGTTTGGTTATGAAATGCCATGCGATGTGTTAGCTAAGCGATTAGCAAACATCAACCAGGTCTACACCCAGAGAGTGAGTGCGTGCGGGTATCATTGTGTAATCCCTCCTAACGTACAACCTCTAGGCGTACATGCGACCACTAGGTGTTGCCACGACCCTCATCTCCGTTGACGACGAATTTGGTCCCCAGCTGTACAAATGCGATCCTGCGGGCTATTATGTCGGCTATAAGGCAACAGCATCTGGTCCGAAGCAACAAGAGGCATTGAATCATCTCGAAAAGAAATTGAAGAACAAGGAGTGTGCACTAGGAGGTTGGGAAGAAGTCGTCGAACTGGGTATCAGCACGCTCGGCACCGTACTCAGCGTTGATTTCAAGAAGGGCGAGTTAGAGGTCGGCATTGTTGGTGGGCCCAGATCAGATGGAAAGGAAGGGTCGGATTCGGCCTTCAAGACCTTGACCGAAGATCAAATCGATGAGAGACTTCAAGCGATTAGTGAAAAGGATTGAGTGTTGACCAATGGATAGCAGGTTGAGGTGATGGGTCCGAGACTGCTCGCTTTTTCCGCTGGGCATGGGTCCTTTCTGACATGCGACATCCAGCATCCACTCAATCAAGAAAAGCGGGTCATCCAGCTCATGTGTGCACTTCTCTTCTCCTGCGATCATTGCTTCATGTCGGCATTTGGCCCCCACCGACGAGCCATGCACTCTAGGTCGGCCTTATGCAGCAGTTCGATGCGGCTCCCTTTAGCGACTATCTCTCGCACCACAATTTTGGCATAGCCCGCCTGGGGAACGGTGATGACAAGGCTTGAGACAGAGCGCATTGCTGGAGTGAATCATCGAAGAGAGATCCTACTATCGACTGCGGCTACTGTCTTAGGACCATAAAGTGGATGTCTTGCTGGTCCGAAATAGCATTAAGCTGGCAGCCTCTGTTTGCAAAGACCCACCCAATTGAGGAGACTGGAACGATTCAGCTATGGTTCTCAGGTCCCAAAATGGCCTCTCAGCTTGATGAGCTAACTGCGGTGTAGGCTGAGTTCAATGCGCTTTAGGCAAGCCTTTTGCGCCAAGCGAGTTTTGTGGCGCTTCCTCTGAGCAATTCTTACCGCGACAGTCTCGTTAGTCATGAGTTTTCCCCCAAAGAAACCCGGCATCAACTTCAACACCACCGACTGAATATTGGACTCTGATGACATGCTCAAACGGGTCTCGATATCGGACGTTGAAGCCGGCAGAATCTCGTGACGAACGTCTCGTGGCTTGCTGATGAGCCGATAGACCTTGAATGGCCCTTGACCAATCATGACTTTGGCACCCCTCAAATATTTCATCGTCTCTACCAAATTGCCAGCCTCTTGGTCACCCAGATTCATTTTCATCTGTCTAGTATGCTTGCATCAATTCCAGCTTTACAAGCCTCTCTCTCACTCTTTCTTCTTCAACCTGAAAACTTCCTGATTGGGACGAAGCTGTGATGGTAGCCTTATTTTTACTTCGCTACGGGCCGCCCAGTCAATCCAGAAGGCATCTCTTCGCTCTTACTGGACGTTGAACCAAGGATGCTGATTGTGATTGTTGAGGACGATGCGGTCAGATCAGGAGTCACTCCCATTAACACCAAGCAGGATATATATCGCGTTGGAGGACAGGACAGGACAAGAGTCGACTACCCAAGTGGCAAGACAAAGCATTGACCAGCGCTCGTTTCTCCTCAACCAGAATCAAATCCTTGGGTTCTTGCGCTATTTAGCGTTGGCATCTCCAAACCATCGCGGCGACTTCCATTCATTTGGTGGACATGGCTGATGGACGTAAGTTTGGATCTGCTTGAATGCACAAGAGTCTCATTGACATATGCTGCAGTCAATGAAGCGCGAGCGCTACGAGTGGTGGAGATCATGAATGATTTCCGGACAATCCAATTGCATATCTCAAGTCACATCTCGCGCAATCAAGCACATCCGCCAGATCCGCAATTTTACTATGCCGATGGCTATGTTGTACTTCGACAATGCAGTGCAGAGGGACAAGCAATCCTGGCAACACATTTCAACCCAGGTACCCTTGGTCTTTCTGGTGGCATAAACGAAAGCGAAGTGCAGAAAGCAACATTGCAAAGGTGAGATTCTTCGTTGATTCCCTTGGCTTGAAGCTGACCACCTAACAGAATAATCCTCGATGCTTCCACGCGCCGCTTCCAGGCGCACAAAATTTACCTTCGCGCTGCCGCAGCCACGAGATGGGTTCAGCTTCGAGAGCAAGTCCTTCGAGGCGAGTCACCAACACCAAAACATGCCAATGCTTTGAGAGTAGTCGACCAACGGCTCCGAGATGTGAGTACTCTCCGCGCTAGGCAAATGATTCTCTAGCTGACGACAGTCGTAGGAGCTTTCACAGATCAGCGACGAATATGTCGCCGCCGATCTTCGTGGCGCAGACCGAAGAGCAGGTCATTGGCTTGACGAAGATCCTAGTCTAGAGCGTACGCTCGCTTGGATCAGGATGCAACGTTGAATCTGATAGGCACTTCTTTGACGTTCTCCAAGAACTCGTCTCTGCTGACAACGGACGACGCCGCATTCCCTTCTCCTCTGCATTTTCCCAGCGCATGAAAACATTGGGGTTGAACAAACGGTAATTGGAAAAGCTGGAAATAATATGGAGTCATGGCAACTGGAATAGACCTGGACAAGTTTTCTTCTGCATTCGCTGTTTTATCATTTTGGAGGCGTGAACAAGCGAGCAAGTTTCTTGCGGCGCATGGCTGGTCCATGTTCTCAACAATCCTTTGGAATCATGATTTTTTTGCACTTGGTTCATCCATTCTACTTTTGCATGCCACAGACGCCGTTGAGCTGGTGATGATGCCACACCCGAGAAGCCAGAAAGCTCAAACTTGCCTGTGCTCTCATTCAACCGCCTGACAATCGAACGATTCCAGAGAGATGTGTCAATTGGATGACCTCTGAAATGAATACCATCAAGCGAAGGGGAGAAGAGAGCAGTAAAAGACCCTCTATTTATCTCTATGAGCTCTATTTGATGACCCTCATTGCCAGTAAACGTGGCATCTGTGTCTACTCTGGTGGAACATATGGATGGATGAGCATTTCCGAGAAACTGCAATCAATATGTTGGTCAGTTGCCGTACGAAGCTTTCGATATAAGATCGATGGTCATACCTTTCCAGTTTCTCCTTCCCTCTCACTTCTTCCACCAAGAGGGGCATTTTCACCACATTGAACTCGTCGTACAGCTCTTCAATCTGATCCAAATACTTCAATTGCATCTTCCGTCTGGCGTTACACTGTTCACATTGATTACTCTTCTTCGGAAACAGCAGCTGATTCACCACGATACAATGTGTGTCGATCTCGTAGCTGGCCAGCTCCTGAATCATTCTCTCGGTCTCATACAGAGAAAGGAATTCAGCAATGCATACGCATACGAACGTCGTCATCTCGGGGTTCTTAAACTGCGTATTGACTTCTCCAATCGTTTCGCGCAATGCTTCCATCTTCTGAATCAACTCGTCCAGATTCTGTCCACCTGGTAATCCGCCTCGGGCACCGATGACGGAATTGAGCATAGGACCGAACTGTGTCGACAGTTGGGAGATCTTGGCCAGGGCCTTCTCGAGAACAGTGGGAAATTGGAGAAATCGAAGAGTATGGCCGGTCGGAGCAGTATCGAAGATGATCACCTCGTAAGATAGCGATTTGACTTGTTTCAGCACTTCTGCGAATGACATCGCTTCGTCGACGCCGGGTATCTATTATTTCTTAGCAGTGCACCAATGAGGAGGAGGATGTCACGCACACTGAAAGCAAGATCTTGCATCATTCCTCCCATTCCTCCCATCTGCGACATTGCATCTTGCGCCTCATCCCCACCAGATGCTATCAGGTCATTAATGCTCCCATTCGGATCAATCTCCATCGCGCTGAGATTGCTGAATCCCTCTACTAGTCTCGCATCCTTGCCGAACTTCTGACTGAACGCGTCACTGAGATTGTGGGCGGGATCTGTTGATATCAGAAGCACGGATTTTCGAGCCTTGGCCATTTGGATTGCGAGAGAACAGGACGTTGTGGTCTTGCCGACACCGCCTTTTCCACCCACGAAGATCCATCGCAGTGATTTTTGGTCGATGAGGTTTTGGAGGGATGGTTCGAGGGTGTCGTCCGCGTCGACGGTGGCTGAAGCCATGACTAGAGGTCGACTGAATGTCGTTCCTCGAGAAAGGATGTAGAATGCCGATGTGTTCGAGTGTCTGTGATGTCTGGGTTGCCCGTTCCCTGATCCGCAGCAGGAGGTATTGCGGTCGGGGTGAGAACCGGATTCTGGTCAAGAAGCTCAATGCGAAAGCCTTCCAAGGTCTAAATCTTGACGTAGATGAACTTGAACACGGCACCGTATCTTGATGTGGCTGTGGTGCGAGAACGAAAACAGGGACGTGGCTTGACAAATGGAGTGACGTCGTCTCCGGGAGGTGGTGGTGCGGAAGGTTCCGCTGATCATCGTTATCGATAACAGCCTTGGCAAAGAGCTTGCGGGCCTCGTTACTCTCTTCCTTACCACCTCACACAGCTCTGGCGCAACCACGCCTCATCACTGGGAACAAGGTTCACGCGGACCTTGCATCCAGCCTTGGTTTCACGACATTGAGGCTCACAGATTCGTAGTGAATTGCAGCCTGACGCCTCAGAGAACAAGCGCCTCTTACGCCCGTTCCTACCTCGAGCGTCTTTCCCAACTTTGTTTAGACCTCTCGCTTTCACAAGATGGCTTCTTCTCCCATTACCTGTCACGTCCTCAATACGCTCTCCGGGACCCCGGCCTCAAATCTCAACGCCGTCTTGACTCTGCTTAGTGCCAAACCTTCTCTGGATGGAGCTGCACAGTCTGGCATCACCTTCGAGGCTGTCACGGACAAGGATGGCCGGGTGAAAGACTGGCAATCGAAAACAAAGTTTTCGTTACAAGAAGTGATGGAAAATTCTGATACCGGTGAAAAGACTACTTGGAGTATCAAGTTTGACATTGGGGCTTGGTATGAAGAGAGGAAAGTTGAATGCTTCTGGCCAGAGATTGAGGTTAAGTTCTACATCGAGAAGGGAGCAAGACACTACCATGTCCCAGTCCTTGTGGGGCCGTGGACATACACGACATACCGGGGATCGTGAAGCATGATGCGCGGTTAAGAAGATGGTGCCGGCTCTGGGCAACTGGTCAAATCTGACAGCAGAAACGCCTTGTCTCCGTGTCTTTCGTCGCTTCCGAATCGACAAAGCCCCTCAAACCTATTCTCAGCTCATCGGTCGCGTCAGCTGTGGACCGTGATTCGGAGCATCGTTGAAAGCTCTCAGCGCGGTTGTCTTCTCGAACCCCACTGCTTCTCGGATCCACCTTGAAAGTCTACGAAGCCTCGAATGACTCTTCGCACTCTATCGATGGAGTGATATTGATTAGGCTCCAGCATCTCGCCTTAACACTATTCTATTTAGCCGGGTCTCTCAGTGCACAACGCCTTACAAGCCTATTCAAAGTTACACTCCACGAATTCATCGAATACTGCCTTACACTGCCTTGATAGAAGTCACCGGCCCTTGCAATGCACGTCTTATTTGGTACAGTGTAAGAGTACGTCTCCAATACGCCGTGACAATTCAGTACACCTTTCAGGAGCCTTACCGTCGGCCGCCTGCAGGCTCTATTACCACGTCACGGATTTGGCACGTTGCTTGCTCGGTCGACTGGTGAGCTAGCCCCTTCTGGGAACCTCCGGGAGAAAGCGTCCATAGCTTCTCTGCTACGGAAACATGGCACTGGTTTGTCACGATACAGGCTTGCAGCACTCAAGTCTTGACCATCTCAGGAATCGAGAGGCAAGCCTAGTCAGAGAATAACGTGTCTTTGGGGCACACCAACCTGCTCCTACGGGACGTCTCGCAGCTCCAGGAACAAGAGGTCCCCACGACTTCCATCTTCGTGAGAGAAACGGTTTCGAATTACATCTACGCTGTTCTGAGTTGACAATTCAAACATTCAGAATATGACGTTATCACAACCCAAGGAACAGCAGTTCTATACCGTTTATTTTGATCTTAAATTGAGTCTCTCGAAACGAACAAATCTCCCCCCGATTCAACGTTGTCGTCGAAGATGAGATAACATGGTCGACAATTGGGGCCGGCGTGCCTGCCGCAACCGAGGCTCGCTCAGAGTTGGGTGACTGGCCGTCGCCATTGCTGCGCATACCCTCAATTGTGACGTGGCAGCATTATGAACGTATTGAACATGTAACACAGAACCCGCCATTGTTGAAGACTTGAATGGATATTTTGCTGTCCACCTGATCCCGGCCCGCTATCTTGAGTTTCTGTATGATCCATTCGTCGGTGACGGTCTCCTCACGTCTGGAACCAGCTCGTTGATGTATAGGTCCCTCTGACCGTTGGATCGGCTCATACGAATGGTCTCCTGTCTTTCGTATTCTCTCGACAAGCTTTGAAGATCATCAATTTGACCCTTCGAGACGTCAGACGCTGGAGACACATCCAATACAGCTCGCGCTTACCCTGGTCAACGGAGGGCCGACAATCAAGTACCCGTCTCTTTGCTGATAGCTGTATGGCCTCACTCGAGCCGAAGGTCCAAGAAAGTATTGGAGGTGCCCAATGACTATCTGTCTGCTAAGACCGAATCCGGGAAGCCAGTACTCCTGGACCTGATTGTTCGACTGGGCCATGGTTGGCGCGGGTTGGCCGAGGTCGTAGATGGCCTGCGGGAAGGAGATGCTGAGGATTTGAAGGAGCTGGGGATGCGACTTCTACGAGACATCGTTCGCGATACTCTCCATATATACGACGAGAAGCATTCAAGAAGTTGTGCTTGTCTGACCTGGTACTAGCCTATGGTTCCGACCCCATTCGTTCATTCCGCAGGGGCGGAACCTTGTTTGGCTTTTATTGGTTGCCTCGCTGCCTTTTGCCTCGTTCCGCGCCTCACTTCGTCTTGGCCTATCCTTTCTCCGACAGCCAGCGAAAGTCCTGCACCTATGGGATGCAATTCAATCGTGTTTACTTCTCTGTTGACGTTGAGAATGCAATCTCTTTCAACATTTTTCATGTCGAAATACTCAACAATCAGAACGCTTTCTCTCGGCAGAATGGAGATCATTCGCGCATAGCGGACAAGTGCAAAATGCACGTTGCCCGATTTCTAGGGCATACCAGAACCTCCTTGCTAAGCTGCTGACTGCGAAACCTTGGGCGCCTCGACGGCTGAATTTGTACTTTTCAGGGGCGATTGTTGCAACCACCTTTTGAAGATCAGCGATTTGATGCGACCAAATCGGCCATATCGGAAGCGTTGGACTTCCGATCATTGATTACACAACTGGAGGAGCAACACCCAGCTTTGATAGGGATCTACCATCCTTCCTGACATGCACAACCACCCCTTGTTCCTATATGAAATGGATTCAGCTGCCTAGGGATCAATTGACTTGCCACCAGCTTGGAAACATGAATTGGGATCGTCATCTTGAGCTTCACCCAACGATTTGTGCACAGGCTTCCTGCTTGTTCTCGACGAGAGAATCAATCAAGAGCCCCCAGTAGCGAGCATCGCCCAGATTGTAAATCATTCACACCCCCATCTATGCTGGGTTTCACAACTTCTGATGATGATGATGCACATACTGCTCTCTGGGCGTGCCAATACCAACAATTACTCTTGCGTATTCCGAGTCTGCACTGTTGCTCTCTGGAATGAGGCAGGCTTTGGTGATCCATTGCTGGCTATTACGCTCTTCTGATATCGGCCCCAATGACTTGACAGTAACTGCAACAGGCTGCCGCATGTTTCTTTTCCTCCTCTGTCCCTTCTGACTTTCCGAGTCTGACATTGGTTCAAGTGCGCCCCAGTCTGAGGAATAGGAGTTCCTCTCTCTAGGCACGTTGACCCAACTTGATCAACTGCGGTATCAATCTTGACTGCACGAGCAAGAGCGAACTACCAGGGAGAAGAGCTTTTCGGCGGCTCTAGACGATGAAGCTAGGTTAAGTACCTCGATCTACCTATTGCTGCTGCAAGGATATGGACACACGGCGGCATCTATCTGATTACTGTGTGTGTGTGTGTGTGTGTGTGTGTGTGTGTGTGTGTGTGTGTGTTTGGATACCACCATGTGACTACATCAAGATCCACTATTGCAGATTATGTCATGACAGCAACTGGATTTGAGGTGTTAGGACGGTTTTGACGAGCAACATCCAATACCGGATAACGTGCTCTCCAAATCTGACTTGGCTGGAAAGGATTTCTGGAGATATCAACGCAGGGAGATGTTCAAAGGGAATGAGGTTGAAGCTGCCAACAACCTCTTCGCGGTCACTCCGCAATGATTGCGTGCATCGACTGCCACAGTGATGACACAAAAGGCTGAAAGTACGAATATTCTGCGGTGGTCGGCAGGCACAAGACCACGAGTCCGGCAACGACAACATGGCACATCAGTCGATGAGTCGCTCGCTTTGGCATTCTGTTCAAGATGCCATAAAACCTAAGTTGCTGACCACTTGATGAGCAACTGAGGAGGAGCATGCAACATTGCGACATCATGTAGTATAGATCTTCTGGCCACTGAAGCCACCAACGATTTGAGGCGCTCTCGGTTCCCACAGAAGATATCAGCTAACAGATAATTTGCAATCTGCACTTTCATCGGGGGTCTCCTTCACTATTAGTGAAGCTCATTCACTTCTTGTGAAGCTCATTCATTTCCCTTTCGCACACCTTCCTTCTTCCCTCGTTTCCAGCCCTCCCCAACCGTTGAGCAAACCTCTCCAGTTGCTCCGATTCTTTCATCACGAC
>JAABUK010005501.1_pt1 | contig 19667 bp, 18 predicted proteins | sample 5559141 | NCBI WGS metagenome assembly JAABUK01 (sample SAMN10711869, study PRJNA513367) | rock metagenome | isolation source: Antarctica rocks | place: Antarctica: Victoria Land, Pudding Butte nord | collected 2016-01-03 | reverse complement strand
CGCAACTCCGCTTCCTGCTCAGCGCTCGCAACCAACGAAGACCGACCCGCCATGACAACCACCCAGCTTACGTCAACAATGGCCCGATATTACCATCCGTGCGTGGAGCCAAGGAAGCCTGCTTAGGTTGCAACAAAAGCGCCGCTAGTTCTGCATCCGCGCGCCCAGCACGAAGCCGAACAAGCCCAGCAGCACGGTCCCCAGCACGGTTTGAATGCTGGACATCAATTGGCCAAGCTGCCCGCCCGCCTTCAATCCCACCTCCGAAGTGCCCACCGTCGTCATCGAGTTCAGGCTGAACAAGAGGTAGTCCACCACGCCGAACCGGACCCCCAGCGCCGCCTCCTCCCGCGGGACCAGGGCGCTGGTCAGCCAATACGCCACGGCGAACGCCAGCAGCACGACGCCGAACGTCTGCAGCACCCGGCTCAGGCTTTCGCCGTAGTCGCAGATCCATTCGGCGCTCACGTCCGCCATCCATTTCAGGCCGGGTCGCAGTGCCGCGCTAGGAGTGCGCGCTGCCAGCGCCTCGCGGGCGTTCTGCAGATGCAGCCGCTTGCCCATCCGCCGCCGCCGCCGAAACGCCCAGCTTGCGTCGTCGCCGCTGCCCAGGGTGCGGAAGTTCTGTTCCAGCACGATGTAACCCTCCCGGGCGGCCTCGAACTCCCCGGCGGCTTCCTCGCCAGTCATCCCGCCCAACTGATGCGCGCGCAGCCGGGTGCGGTCTAGCCAGGCGCCTGCAATCCGGATGTGGTGCAGGTTGCAGCTGGTCAGCACGATGTGGGGCATCACGGCCCCGCCGAGGTCCGCGCCGGACAGATCGGCGCCGTCCAGCACCGCATCGCGCAGCACCGCGCCTCGCAATCTGGCACCGGACAGGTTCGCACGCCGAAAAGTCGCGCCGGCCAGGTCGGCCGCAACCAGGTCGGCGCCGCTGCAATCTGCTTCGTCCAGCCGCGTGCGACAGAACCGTGCCCGCTCCGCCTCGATCCCCTTGAGTTTTGCTCCCCACAAATCCGCGCCGGATAGGTCCGCCCCGTCCATTACCGCACCAGAGAAGTTAGCGAAGCGCAGCCGGGCACCAGTCAAGATGGCGTCCTCCAGCATGGTTCCGCTGAAGTCCGCCTCCCCGGCATCAACCTCGCTCAAGGTGCTGGCGACCAGGTCGGCGTCGTGCAGCCGGGCCTCATCCAGCCGCGCCCGATGCAGCACGATGCCGCTGCATGACGCCCGGCTGAGGTCAGCCCCAGCCAGGTTGGCACCTGACAGGTCGGCACCGCGCAGGCTGGCGCTGGCCAGGGTGCAGCCAGCTAGGCGGACGCCGCCGTGCGCTGCATCCCACCACGACGCCCCATGCACGCGATCACCCAGCCCGGCCGCCGACACATCCGCTCCGTCGAACGAACCAGGCTGGCCTGTCAGGGAACCGTCCTGTCTGGCCAGATGGAGCAAGGCTTCCGTCGCCTCCGCCTTGGACGCTCCTGCTCGGTCTGGCGAACCGGCCTGCCCTAAGCCTCCATGCGGTCCGGCAACGTTCAAGGACATGGCGCGTCGTCTGGCCTTGCGGGCTGGTCCATTGGGTACGTTCCCGGGAAGCCCCTACTACGCAGCGTTCCTCCTGATGTTCCCGCCCAGGACCCGTCATTGCAAGCCGCGCTCACGGCGTGGCACCCCAATGGATGTACAGACTACAGCAGCGGCTCCATCTTGGCCCAGAACTCGTCCGACAAGTGCCAGCCGTCATCATGCACAGCCAAGTGGCGCGCTCCCGCAGCAGTTTTCCCCGTCATCGCCCAGATATGGGCAGCATCAGCCCGACTGCCTGCCGGGATAGGATCTTAGCCAAGCATTGTGGGCTGCCGATCTGACAGGCGTGACGACGAGCGTTAACTGTGAACGAACCGCCTCCGAGGGCCGGCGTTGCCCCCGCGCGTCCGGCAATCCAGTCCGGCATCGGAGCATCACCATGAAGACGATGAACGACCTGTTCCTGCACTTCCTGCAGGACATCTACTATGCCGAGAAGGCGTTCGCGAAGTCCTCCACCAGGATCCTGAAGGCCGTCCAGAACGAGGAGGTCCGCGAGATCCTCAAGAAGGCCAAGGACAACGCGCACGAGCCGATCGAGGCGATGGACCGGGTGTTCGAGGCTGTCGGCAAGCGCCCCCGCGGCAAGGCGTGCGAGGCGATGAACGGCCTGTTGGCCGAGTGCCAGGAGGCCATCGAGGATGGCGAGCCTGGCCCCGTGCTGGATGCCGCCCTGATTGCCTGCGTGCAGGGCATCAAGACCTACGAGGTCACCCGCTATGGCTCCTTGCTGGCCTTCGCGCGGCAGATGGGCCTGGAGGACGCCATCAAGGAGTTGGAAACGTTGCGGGACGCTGCGCGCAACGACGACCAGGCGCTGAGCAAGATCGCCGAGGGCAGCACCAACGTCGAGGCGTCGGAAGAGGAAGGCGAGGACGACGAGAAGGCGGAGCCGGAGGAGGACGAGGAGCCGGGCGAGCCAGACGCCGAGGGCAAGCCGAAGACTGTCAAGAAGCCGGCCGCCAAGCGCAAGGGCTGATCCATCAACGCCACGATCGGCAGCGCAGCGGCGGTGCCGGTCGTGGGATGGGTCGTCCAGATGCAGCAACGCCGCCTGCGAGCCGATGCAGTCAACTCGCCCAGGGACAAGATAATCGTTTCTTGGCCTCCTTCTGACCGCAGGGCAGCCAGCAGAGGGCTGCTGCCCTGATCCAGCACGGAGCAGCAGCACAGCCGGGCGCCGCTCAGGTCTCGCCCAGCCTGGCCGGCGCCCAGCGCCCCATTTGGGATGCACCGGGCGCCAAACCCTGCGCCGGGCACCACCTGCATTGTCAGCCGAGCCGCGGCTTCCCCGATCAGGCGCTTGTGCGGCTGGGGCACAGACGCCGGGCCTCATAGGCCAGGTTCTGTGCGCCGGCGACGACGATTGACCTGACCCCCTAGAAGTGGGCCGCCGGAGATGAGACTTCGGTGTGAACACGGAAGGGACTGGGATGGCGCGCAAGCATCACAAGCCGGAGGAGATCGTCGCCAAGCTGCAGCAGGTCGAGGTGCTGGTGGGACAGGGCAAGCCGGTGGCTGAGGGCGTTCGGGCGATCGGGGTGACGGAGGCGACGTACTACCGGTGGCGTGCCGAGTATGGCGGCCTGAAGCTGGACCAGGTGCGTCGGCTCAAGGTTCTGGAGCAGGAGAACGGGCATTTGCGGCGTGCGGTGTGCATGCCCAAAGCGGGCCTGCTGCAAGCAAGCCGAACCAGAGCGAGGCCAACAGCCAGTCGAGCAACATGGGACCAGCGACAGGAAACACCGGAGCTGAGAACAACGGCGTTGGCACGCAAGGTTCGCTCGACAGCAATCCCAGCAAGGCCAGCAGCACCGTATCAGGGGTGAACGGAGGCGGCTCCGGGTTTGGCGGTGGTGCAAGCAGCAAGGGCACCGGAACGGTGGAAAGCGACCCGACCCAAGGTGGCAGCAAGAAGCCTCAATAGGCTGGCTTCGCAGGTCCGGGTGCATTGCGAGCACCCGGATCACCTTCTCCGTGGAGAATGCAAGGCCGTTAGACAGGTGAAAGGGTCACAATTGGCGTGCCAGCACCGGCGTCGGCCCAACTGGATATTCCCAATCTGTTGCTAATGGAGGTGCCGTCTCAAACCTTCACTGTCGAGGCAGTATAGATTTCATCGACTGTCTTCTCCAATTCTGCGTCGAACTCAGCGTCGCCCATAGGCTCCCTGAGGTCGTCAATCAAGGCACGAGAGAAGCTCGCGATCATGCCGTGGTTGGCGGCAAGGCGCCGGCAGGCATCGGCGCGCGTGTAACCGCCTGAGAGCGCGACGACCCTTACCACGCGCTCGTGGGTCGTCAGCCCCGAATACAGGTTGGGCACGTCCGGGATCGTCAGCTTGAGCATGACCCGCGTCCCGTCCGGCAGGGCGTCGAGGCCCTTGGCCAGTTCGTCCTGCAGCGTGGCCTCAGCGCCCGCCTTGTCCGGGCTCTTGATGGAAACCTCCGGCTCGATAATGGGCACAAGCCCATGCTTGGCGATCCGTATGGCCACCTCGAATTGCTGCTTGACAATGGCGGCGATCCCCGATTTCGAGGGAAGGTTGATGACGGACCGCATCTTGGTGCCGAAGACGCCAAGCGCCGTCGCCCGAGTGAGCACTGCGTCGAGTTCCGGCATGGCCTTCATCATACTGACGCCATCTCTTTCTGCCTCAAGACCTTTGTCCACCTTGACGAAGGGGATCACCCCCCGCTCCTCCGAAAGGAATGCCGGGACGGGCCTTCCCTGCACCTGGCCATCCATCGTGCCCTCGAACAGGATAGCGGCCAGGATCTTGTTCCCCGTGAAGGCCGGCGCGGTCATGATGCGCACGCGCATCTCATGCATAATCTTGAACATCTCGGCATCGCCATTGTAGGCGCTGTCCGGGATGCCGTACAGGCGCAAGGCTCCCGGTGTGGAGCCGCCGCTTTGGTCAAGGGCGGCGATGAACCCACCCCCTTCGGATATGCGCGCCTGCATGGTTTCGTGGTTCATGATTGCTGTCCTCGCTTTGATAGCCGAATGTAACGTCTTGGGTGGAAGATCAGGCAAGCACAACCTGACCCGCCCTGCTCTGCTTCGCGTCGGCTTGCAGATGCGCTCCCGCGAGGTCAACCGTCATTGCCCGTTTGGCTGTTGATCTTTCTTGATCCTCAAGGGCGCGACTTCCGTTGCGAACCGGTCACTGGTCGGATCGGCGGCGGGATGGCCGTCAATGACCTTCGATGGGATACCCATCGGCGTGCGACCTTCCGGATTGGCTGCGGGACTTCCGCCCTCTGCGGGCACGGTATCCTCCTGGACCTTCGGCCTGTTCATGTGCCTCCTTCTGACCTGGTTCCGGGTTGCGCGCTGCAACGTCGCGATTTCCACCATTTGCCGCGGTCTCGTGGCCGGTGCGCTCCGCTTCCATACTGGCCAGGCAGGGTAGGACAGGCAGTGGCCGGCGGACAACCCGACAGCAACGGCTGAAGCCGACGAACCCTCAGCCGCGACGTGGCACGTCGGTGCGCCGCCTGCTCTGGCCGCCAGGCCCGGTAGCTTGCGTCGCCTGGTAGGCTGGGTTGACGAGGTTAAATACTACGAGGCTTGGTCGGATCACGTTGCGGAGCGCCGCCTTGCCGGTAAACCAGGGTACTTTGGGATATAGAGGCGCTGCACCTCCTGCAGCGGCACAGAGTTGGCGAGGCAGAACGTCAGGTAGACGCTCGATTGCGGAATGTGACGCCGAACAGGAGCGGCAAGGCTCGGTGACTCTCTGCTCACCTCCTGGGATGGGAAGCTGGCGCGAAACCTTCCAGGTTTCGCGCCCAACCTCTACGGGGTGCGCCGCTCCTCCACCACGATCGTCTCATCTATCGAGCTGTCGGCGAACAGCATCCGCGCCACCACGCCCGCGATCATGGCGCCTGCGATAGGGGCCACCCAGAACAGCCACAACTGCGCGATGGCCCCGCCGCCCGCGAACAGCGCCGGCGCCGTGCTGCGCGCCGGGTTCACGCTGGTGTTGGTGATCGGGATGGAGATCAGGTGGATCAGCACCAGCGCCAGCCCGATGGGAATGCCGGCGAACCCGGTGGCCGCGCCCTTGGAGGTCGTGCCGATGATGATCATCAGGAAGAAGAACGTCAGCAGCAGCTCCGCCAGGAAGCACGCGACCAGGCCGTACCTCCCCGGGCTGAGGTCCCCGTAGCCGTTGCTGGCGAAGCCCGCCGGCACCCACTCCGGCTTGCCGGACGCGATCAGGTAAAGCGCCGCCGAGGCGCAGACCGCGCCCACGACCTGCGTGACGATGTAGGGCAGCACATGGATGTTGGCGCAGCGCCCGGCCGACCACAGGCCGAGCGTCACGGCCGGGTTGAAGTGCCCGCCCGAGATGTGCCCGACCGCATACGCCATCGTCAGCACCGTCAGCCCGAAGGCGAACGATACGCCCACGAAGCCGATGCCGAGTTGCGGGAACCCCGCCGCAATGACGGCGCTGCCGCAGCCGCCGAACACCAGCCAGAACGTGCCGAGGAACTCCGCCGCCAGGCGCCGCTGCATGTCGTTTTGCATTTTGATTTCCTTCCTTTGTGATCGTTCAAGCCACCGCGGCCACTGCCGGCAACGCGAGGTCCATGTCGCCCAGCCGGACCCGCATCCCGCCTGCATGAGCTGCTGCCCTGGCACTGGCGCAAACCCAGCCAGGACACCGCCGCCGCAGCCTGACCACGTGCAACCACGGCCCTCGCCGGATGGATACGATGGATAGGGGCTGGGCGGTGTACAGCAGGCCGCCCGTCAGCGGGCCAGCTTCAGGGCCGTCGAGCACTCAGCCGCGGATTGGCATGTCAGGGTGCGGCACGTTGGGCAGGGCGCGGCCTTCCACCTCCGGCATGTCCTTAATGGCCGTATAAAGGTAGCCAAAGACAGCGGCCTGAGCGGAGGACTGGGCAAGCGCGGCCTCACCTGCCTGCCCCGGCCGAAAAGCAAGTGTGGGACGATCTCGCCTCAACGACGCTGCGGCTCACGTGCGCCCTGCGCAGTCTGCACTGGTCGTCGGCCTGCGTTACCGGTGGACTGCAGGCCCATGCAGGTTGCCGGCCCTTGCAGCCCGCAGCTACCCGCCGTCCTTCTCCGACTGCTCTCGCCGCATGCTCTTCAGCAGGTCCGCCGAGGCCCGCAGGCCGTCGCGCTCCCCAGGGTCAAGCTCCAGCTCGATCACCCGCTCGACGCCGTTCTTGCCCACGACGCAGGGTGTTCCGAGGTAAACGCCCTCGATGCCGTACTCGCCCTGGAGCAGGGCGGAGACCGCAAGGACGGCATGCTCGTTGCGCAGCACCGCTTCGCAGATGCGCTGCACGCACAGGCCGATGGCATAGGCCGTGTGCCCCTTGCGCTTCACCACCTCCGGCGCGGCGCGGCGTACCTGGTCGAGGAGGTCGCCGTAGTCCGGCAGCGCCCGCGCGCCGGGGTAGCGCCCGAGCGCGACCCCTGCGACCCGTGCGCCGCTCCAGACCGCGATCTCCGAGTCCCCGTGCTCCCCGATGATGTAGGCGTCCACCGCGCGCGGCTCGACGCCCAGCTCGTCCGCGAGCAGCCCGCGCAGGCGTGCCGTATCGACGAGCGTTCCGGTCCCGATCACCTGCCCTGCCGGCAGCCCGGACACCTCCTGCGCAACCTGCGCGAGGATGTCCACGGGGTTCGACGCCATGACGAGGACGCCAGTGAAGCCCTCCGCCTTGAGCTTGCCGACGATGTCGCGGACGATCGCGATGTTCTTAGAAAGCAGGTCGAGGCGCGACATGTCCGGGCCGCTGGTCGCCTCGCCGGCCGTCACCACAACGACGGAACTCCGTGCGGCCTCGGCGTAGTCTCCGTTGATGACCTTGATCGGCGACTTCATCGGGACCGCGACGGCGTGCTCCAAGTCCATCACTTCGCCCTCCGTCTTCTCCGCCTCCCGGCCGACCAGCACCAGTTCCCGGATGAAGCTGCTCTGGATCAGGGCGTAGGCACTCGCCATCCCGACCCGGCCGCAGCCGATGATGCAGACGCGGTTCTCGTGCGTTGCGGACGCTGACGTGTCGGTGGTGGTGGTCGGGCCGGAAGCGTCCATGTCAGGTTCATGATCCCATCGTCCGGCCGGGAGGGCCGGAACAGTTCAAGCGAATGAGGCAAGCGGAAGGAGGCCGACGTCGCCAGTTGGACGACGCGGCTGGTCTTGGAAAAAGTCAGAGCGTCTGCCACGATACGAGGAGCGATTGCGGCTCGGGGCAGCAATCCCGGCATGTGCAGGAACGGATCAGCCCGTCCCGCCATCATCCGACTTGCCGCTGTTCGCCTGCTCCAGCAGCTCGTCAACCGTCAGCCCAGCTGGCGTCGAACCCGTCAGCGAGCCGTCGCCGGCATCCTGGTGCGCCTCGTCGGTCGGCGCTCCCTGGTCGGTATGGGTCTCGTCCGCCGTGGGCTTCTCCACGTCGGACGGCGTCGTGTCCGCGTCATTCCTGCTTCCGCTCATCACTGATCTTCCTTTGAATTGGGATGCTGGCCTACGCGGCCACCAGCCCTGTTGGGCTACCGGGCGAGGCCGGCCGCCGCCGCCACGATGTCGCTGACCGCGAGATGCACGTAGGCCAGCACGTCGTCCGGCGTGCGCCCGCTCTTCGGCATGTTGCGGACGGCGATGGAGTGGACCCGTGGCACCCCCTCCATCGCCGCCGCGGCCTCGGCCAGCTCACTGCCGAGGCCGCCGACGTAGTTGTCCTCGACGGCCAGGATGGCGCGCCCCTGGCCCGCCAGCGCCAGCACCGGCGCGGTGTCCATCGGCAGGGCGTAGGCGTCCACCACGGTCGCGGCGATGCCCCGGTCCGCCAGCGCCTCCGCGGCCTTGAGGCAGCTATGAACGAGGTAGCCGGACGCAGCAAGCACGACGCGCTTGGTGCCCGGCCCGGCGTCGCGCAGTACGTTGTGTCCCTTGAAGGGAAAGCTGGCACCGGCGTCATACAGGAGGGGCAGGTCGGCCCGCACCGCGCGCAGATAGCAGGCGCTCGGGAATGCGGCCATGGCCAGCACGAGGCTGTAGGCGCTGACGGCGTCGCTGGGTGTTAACACGGTGATGGCCGGGTTGCCGCGGTGGTCCAGGGCGTGGGCGAAGGCGCGCATGAAGGCCACGTCGGCCAGCGCCATCTGGCTCGGCCCGTCCGACGCCAGGGTGACGCCGACGTGGCTGCCGACCAGCTTCAGGTTGGCGCCGCCGATGACCGCCATCTCCACCTGGTCGAAGGCGCGCTCCAGGAAGCGCCCGAAGGTGCTGGCGAACGGTACCTTGCCGCCGCTGGACAGACCGGCCGCGGCCGAGATCATGTTCTGCTCGGCGATGCGCGCCTCGAAGTAGCGCTCCGGGTAGGCCTGGGCGAAGTCCTGCGTGTAGGTCGAGTTCTTCACGTCGGCGTCCAGCGCCACCACGGCAGGGTTCGCCGCCCCGAGCGCCTTGAGCGCCAGCCCGAATGCCCGCCGCGGCGACATGGCCCGCTTGGCTTTCATCGCTTCCGCGAGCTTCGGATCGCCGGCCACGGCTGCCTCGAAGCCGGCTGGCTGCCGCCCGAGGGGCTTCGGTGCGGACGCAAGCGGGGGCGGCGTGATGCGGAGCACCTTGGCGGAGGAGGTCTGTTCGAGGCCCGCCACGCCGAGTTCGGCCGCGCGCTTGTCCAGCTCGGCTAAGGCAGCATCGAGCTGCTCCTTCGTCACCGGCGTGCCGTGGTGGCCCATGCCGGCCAGGTTGGGCACGCCCCAGCCCTTGACGGTGCGCGCGACGACGCACAGCGGCTTGCCGGCGCCCAGGTCCTGGCGACGCCGCAGCGTGTCCTCGATCGCGGCCGGGTCGTGACCGTCGATCACCACGGCGGACCAGCCGAACGCCTCCGCCTTACGCTGCAGGTGCTGCCAGTCCTGGGCCGATGCGACGAAGTCGCTCTGGCCGAGCGTGTTGCAATTGAAGATGGCAACCACGTTGGTGAGCTTGTGGTCGGCGATGAAGTCCATCGCCTCCCAGATCTGACCTTCCCGGGCCTCGCCATCGCCGATGATGCAGTAGATTGCCTTGTCCAGGCCGTCGAGCCGCGCCGCGGCGGCCAGGCCCGCGGCCACGGACAGGCCCTGGCCGAGGGAGCCGGTCGCGCCGTCGAAGAACGGGAAGCCCAGCATCGGGTTGGGATGGCCGTCAATCGGGCTGTCTATGCTGCGCAGCGCCATCAGGTCGTCCGTCGTCATCGGGCGTGCGTGGTTGCCGGGCAGGATGCTGACGCCGAGGTCGGCGCAGGCGGCATAGATGATCGGCACTGCGTGGCCCTCAGACAGCACCAGCCGATCCGACCCCGGTGCGTCCGGGTGCGCCGGGTCCCAGCGCATCACGCGATACATCAGCACCGCCGTGAGGTGCGCCAGGGACAACGCGGTCGTCGGGTGGCCGCTGCCGGCGGAGGTCGTCGCCCGGACCGCCAGCTTGCCGATCTCGATGGCCTTGGCCTGGACGGCTTGTGCGGTCGTGGTCATGCGCGTGCCCCGCTCGCGGTCTGGCGCGGCGCCGCGGCGGCGGGTGCCGCATCCTGGCCGCCGTCACCGCTGGCCGGGGTGACTGCGCCAGCGGGCATCACCTCGGCCCCTGCCTTCTCCATCTGCTCCGTCACCGAGGCAATCAGCTCGTCCCAGCTTTTGGCAAAGGAGGCGATACCCTGTTCCTCAAGCCGGACCGAGACGTCGGCCATGTCCACGCCGAGCCGGGCGAGGTCGTCGAGCACGAGGTGGGCCGCGTCGTAGCTGCCGCGGATGGTGTCGCCCTGCACCCTGCCATGGTGGGCGACGGCCTGCAGCGTGGCTTCCGGCATGGTATTGACGGTGTCGCGCGCCACCAGGGCGGTGACGTAGCGGGTGTCCTCGAACGCCTTGTCCTTCACGCCCGTGGAGGCCCAGAGCAGCCGCTGCATCCGGGCGCCGCTGGCCGCCAAAGCCTTCCAGCGTTCAGAGGCAAGGGCGTCCTCATAGACTTGGTAGGCTAGCCGCGCGTTGGCGATGGCGGCCTGGCCGTGCAGGCGGGCCACGTCCGCCCCGGTGTCCTGCCCACCGCCATGAGCCGCAAGTTCGGCAAGCCGCAGGTCAACCTCGGTGTCCACCCGGCTGACGAAGAACGACGCCACGCTCTCGATCCCGTGCAGGTCGCCCCCGGCCGCCAGCCGCTGCTCCAGCCCGCTGAGGTAGGCTTCCAGGACGGCCTCGTATCGCTCTACCGAGAAGATCAGCGTGACGTTGACGCTGATGCCGTCGGCCAGCGCCGCGGTGATCGCGGGTAGCCCGGCCAGCGTCGCCGGTATCTTGATGAACAGGTTGGGCCGGTCCACCAGCCACCACAGGCCGCGCGCCTCCGCCGCCGTCCGTTCCGCGTCGCCGGAGATGCGCGGGTCCACCTCGATGGACACACGCCCGTCCCGCCCGCCCGTGCGGTCGTAGACGGGCCGCAGCACGTCGCAGGCGGCGCGCACGTCCCAGGCGGTCAGGAGCCGCAGCGTTTCGCCGATGGCGGTGCCGCGCAGCGCCAGCTCGCGCAGCTGCTCCTCGTAGCCGGAGCCGGCGCCGATGGCCTTGGCGAAGATCGTCGGGTTGGTGGTGATGCCGACGAGGTCGCCGTGCTCGACCATTGCCGCGAGGCTACCGGACTGGAGCCGCGGGCGGCTGAGGTCGTCGAGCCAGACGGCGACGCCGGCCTTGGCGAGGTCCTGGAGCGCTTGGGGCATGAGGTGCTTTCGGCTGGGCGCGCGGTCTATGCCGGCGACGTTACGTATGGGACGGGGCGAGCGGGGAGGCGTCGTACTGCGCCAGCAGGTCGGCCGGGTCCTTGTAGGTGGCAACGCAGCCGGCCTTCTTGAGGTCCGCCTCCGACCACCCGCCGCAGAGCAGGCCGATGGTGTGCAGCCCGGCCTTGCCGGCGGCCTGCGCGTCATACGGCGTGTCGCCGACCACGATGACCTGGTCGGGGGTGATGCCGCCGAGACGCTTCAGGGCGGCCTCGAAGATGTCGGGGTCGGGCTTGCTCGACTTGGCGTCGTCCGATGACGTTTCCGCATCCAGGAGGTCTTCGATGTGGGCCGCCCTCTTGTATACCTGGAGTTCGTCCTTCTTGGCCGAGGACGCCAGGGCAATCTGCGCGCCATCGGCCTGGATGCGCTGCCGCAGCTCACGCACCATCGGGAACGGCTTCACCTGTGGCAGGTAGCGCTCCTTGAGAATCTGGCCGCGGTGGTGTTCCAGCTCCTCGCCCTTGGCGTCCAGTTCCTCCTCGGGCAGGAACATCGGCATGAGCTGATCGCCGCCCTTACCGATCTGGCTCCGGACCTCGTCGAACGCGATCTCGTGGCCGTAGTCGCTGAGTGCGTCCTGCCAGGCTTTTGCGTGCAGGTCCACAGAGTCGATCAAGGTCCCGTCCACGTCGAAGATGACAGCTTCTGGCATGTGATTTCCTTGTTCCGTATCTGCCGCTCGACATGCGGTGGGCCTGGCAAGCACAGGTCAGCTCAACGGCAGGTTGGTTATGTTTAAGATGGTCCTAACCAATAGGTTCCGCTTTAGAAGCAGGCATCGACTCGGCTCTTGCAACCGTCAGCAAAGGCAACGCCCGTAGAAACGCGCATCCAACAGCGCCCTCACTGGACACCCTGGTGAGGAGCGAATCAGCCAACGGCAGGACTGCGATGCAACGGGCCACCGGCATCTCTGCTGGCCAGGGCTGGCCGACTATAGTCCTGCCAGCCGCAGCAGGGCTGCCTCACTCTGGATCGAGGCGGCGGTCCAGTTCCCTTGCGAGATGGCCAACTGCCGTGTCCTTGGCCATCTCACGTGCCTCGCCGTCCACCACCTGATGCTCTGTGCCGTCAGCCCTGCTTTGCCGCTGCATCATCTGGATCAGCTTGGTCACCTCCTTTTCGACCAGCAGGTTGGCCTGCAGGTTCAGGTGCGACCGCCGCTCGGACAGGCGCCCCTCATGGGCCTGCTTGAGCAGCACGAAGGACGCCAGCAGCACGCCTTCCAGGGACAGCAGAGCGCCGCCGAGTCCATACGGGAACGGGTCGAACGCCGGTACGCCCGGAACCAGCCCCGCATTCACCACCACCCAGCCTGCCACCAGTGCGATCTGGCACACTACGAAGGCCATCCTGCCGGCGAAGCTGCCCACGGTCTCCCCGACCCGCTCGCCCAGGCTGCGGCGTGCGGTCAGTTCCTCCTCGAAGCTGACGACCGCTTCGATGTTCTCGATGACGCCCTGCGGTGCGGTGTCCATGGTTAAGCCTCGGCTCGGAGTGTTGGGTGGCCGGCGGCGCCCATCAGGACCGCCATGACATCTTCTGCATCCTGGCACATGGCCGCATCAACCCTGGCCGCGATGCGTTGCCGCGGCGCCGTCGGCACCCTTGTCCCGATTGCCCGCCCGGGTCCGTAGCGAAGCCCCGGCGTTCGCAGCCAGGACCTTGGTCGCGTCCATCGCGGAGAGCCGATCGTCCCCCACACCGGAGCCGACGAGGGCAAACGGACGCCCCGGCCATGCTGGCGCCGCAGGACGTTGAACCGGACGCGGCCGCCGTCCCGGTCGCTTGGCATGCACGACCAGGCGCCGGCTCCCCCAGTCAGACCACAGCTCACCATCTCGGCCACTACGCCATGTCGGCACGGAAACGCCCTGATCACCGTGCGGTATAGGCCGGGCGTGGTGCGGCAGAACGGTGCAAGCGACCGATCAGGTAAACCGCTCCGAATGCGACAGTGATCGCCAAGGCGGGTTTCACATACCCGATGTGCCTGATCCAAGACCGCGGCTTCCGCTCGGCACCGGCAGCCTCCATCACCTGCTCCGAAGAGCGGCTCATGCGTTTCAGAAAAGACGATCCAAGTTCCACGAGGAGAGGAGCGTTCGCCGATACGTGGTCGAGCAGTGTCGGAGGGCTGGCCACGGCTTCCTTGACGACGACGGCGGCGCGCTTAGGCACCAAGCCCTCCAGCCGCTGCCGCAGCTTCGTGAGTTGCGGGTGGTAGGCTTCGGCAAGACCAGACAAGCCAGTGACCATCGGAAACTTCCGGTATGGGTTGATGGAAGAAAGCAAGCTGAAACAATGGTTCGTTGCGTCAGGTGCCGGCCCGCGCTCGGGGAGTGCGGGCCGGCACCCTGGCTACAAGGCCCTGCGGCCCACCACGGTGCGGTAAAGCCAAAGCACGATGACCGCGCCGACGACGGCGACGATCATGCTGTAGATGTTGAAGCCGGTGACGCCGCCGGCGCCGAACAGGCTGAACACGAAGCCGCCGACGACCGCGCCGACCACGCCGAGCACGATGTCCATGACCAGGCCCTGTCCGGACCCGCTGGAAATCTTGCTCGCGATAAAGCCGGCGATGAGGCCGAGGACAAGCCAGGCAATGATGGACATGATGAACTCCTTCGTTGCGGGCGGGATGGCCGGCACCATGCCAGCCATCCCGCCCAGTGCCAGCTAGGACACGCTGACGACGCGGCGCTTGCGCTCGGTCACGACCTGCTCGGTCGTGTAGGCGGGGGCGGATGGGTCGAACTCCTTCCAGCCTGCCTGCTCGTACTCGGCCCGACGGGCGACAGTATCGACAGGCTTGCGGCCGTCGAGGATCGCTTTGATCTGCGTCTCCATCTCATCGCCGGCCCGCACGGTGACCAGGTTGCCGCCGCGGCGCACGCCCTCGGCGTAGGTGTGGGCATCTGCCTCGCTGACGCCCGCGCCGGTGAGCGAGCCGAACAGGCCGCCTGCCGCGGCGCCGATGCCGGCGCCGGCGAGGGTTGCCACCAGCCACCCGGCGGCGACAATGGGGCCGACGCCGGGAATGGCCAACATGCCCAGGCCAGCCAGAAGACCGGCGCCTCCGCCCAAAATGGTGCCGAGGGAAGCGCCCGTGCCGCCTCCCGTGCTGGCGCCCTGGGCGGGATCGCCCGAGGTCAGCCCGGTGTCGGAGGCGCCATCACCGCCGTAGCGGGTGTCGGCGTTGTTGGCGACAAGGCTGATGTCGGCGTGTGCGATGCCAGCCTGCTCCAGCGCCTGCACGACGTGCACGGCGTCGTCGTGGTCGTCATACATCCGGGTATAGACTTGAATGGGCGTGGTTCAGAATCTGCCATTTTTGGGTCACACGGGCATACGAAGACCGCCGGCCTGTGAGGGCCGGATTTCGACTGTAAGGGTGTCCTGTGCGGGAGGCGGCTGGCCTCCCCGTGGTTAAGCCCGCTGGGGCTGAAGCGGTCCCAGGCCCAACAGGGTGAGCCAGTGCGGATGGCCGTGGCCGGTCATCAACTCTCGCGGGCTCTTGCCCTGGCGCTCGGCGTGCCGGCTGCGCAGGAAGCGGTGGTGGTTCAGGAAGAACCGCAGCAAGTCCAGGTACGAGCCGCCGAGATGGCGGCGCAGGGTGAAGTAGGTGCGCAGCCGTGAGTTGAGGTTCTCCACCAGCGAGCTGCTGCGCGGCGTGTCCGCCATGGCATGGCTCACGGCGTCGAACAGGACGCGGAACTTGCCTCCGGTCTGCGCGCGTAGCCGGTTCCATCCCTGCCAGTATGCGGGCGAGGTGCTGGGCAAGCAGTGCAGCACGCAGGCTTCCCGCACCAGGAGTTCGGGGACGGCGTGGGCGCGCGCGATCGCGGCCAGCTTGGCATCGAGCACGCCGGCGAAGGCGAGCAGGTGGTCGCGTTGGTTCTGCAACGCGACGCGCACCGGACGGATGCGCCGTGGGTCCTCGGGCTCGCGGGCCGCGAGTTCCTCGACGATGAAGTCGAACAGCAGTTGCCGGGTGGCCAGGACTGGTCCGGCCAGCGCCAGAACGTCATGGCGCAGCCACTGGGTGAGCGTTCGGACATCGCGGGCGAGGCATGACGCACGAGCCTCCGTATGACGGGCCAGCTCCAGCTGGACGACAAGCTTACTGTCTGGATCCCGCTGGCCGGCGCGGCCGGTCTTGGTCTGCAGCGCCATGCGCCGCGACGTGGCGCCCTTGGCGAGGCGTGCCAGCGTGTTGGCGAGGCCCTCGCACTGGCGCTGGATGTGGAACACGTCGCCGTGGCACGGCGTGTCGCCCCAGGCGGCCCTCTGCCCGGCGCGCAAGCCCTGCCCGGCATCGGCGATCGTGTAGTCGGGCCGCAGCCCCTGCTCGGCGGCGTCGAGCAGGTGCACGCCCCAGGTGTCGGCGTCGCGACGGTGCTCCGCGGCGAGGAGGTAGCAGTAGGTCGATGCCGCATCGACGCCGGCCAGCACCGGCGTGGCGCCCTGGAAGATCTCGTCGTGCAAGCCGACGCGAATGCCTGACAGGTCCTGGCCCTGGTTGATCGCGCTCGCCTGCCGCGTGGCCGCCTGGAGCACGTCGTGGACGCAGCCCAGGCTGACGGGCAGGCCCAGCAGGTCGCGCAGGAACTCGACGACGCCGCGATACGAACTGCGGCAGATCAGCGTCAGCCCGACGATCACCTGGCGCAGCCAGGCCTTGGTGACCGCCACCTCGAACAGCACCTCATGGTCCGGCACGGCCGACGAGAAGGCGTCGTCCAATACCGTACGGGCCTTGTGCGTCTGCTGATAGATGAACTTACGGCTCACCCCGTGCCGGGCGGCGAGATCACTGACCGTCTCCGAGCCGGCCAACGCCTGAACGGCCAGGTCCTTGCGGTCACTCCCGGGCAGCCTCGCTGCTGCGCCAACACCTCGGTCCATACTCGCACCACCGCTGAAAGCGTGAGGGTGCCATCATCCGTCCTACCAGCGCCAACTCAGCTTCACGTGTAACCTGAATTCGAACCACGCCGCCGTGGGTGCCTAGGCACCACGGTCAGCATAGGCGGACGTGCAACTGCGTTTCAGGGCACCCGGGGAAAGCATCTGGGATTGGAGCGACTCCTTGTGCGGACGGCCAGGCTGACACAGCGGCGTTGATCTAGCCTGGCCGTCCTACGCCGCGGGAACCTCCCCCGGCCCGGCGGTTGGTTGGGCTGCGGCGGCCTGCAGCCTGTGGGCTTCAGAAAACCTCGCCTCCTCCACTGCCAGGACACGAGGGTGCGTCTCTGTCACGCATCATGTGCGGCGTTATTGCATGGATCAGCAGTTGAGTCCGGAAAGGCTATTAGGCGATTTTAGCAAGATACCTTCGGCGTAGGCGAGGTGCGGATGATGAGAGCTCGCGACAACTCGGAGAAATCGCTAAATTCGAAATGATCTATGCCATTTGGGGCCCACGACGTGCTTCTGGCGTAGCTTACAACATTGATAAACTTCCAAATCATCCATGAAACAACGCCACCGCTGCAGCCATCAACCTCGACCGCATGACCGCCTGGTTCGGAGGCCGACCTATCGCGCCCACCCGCACATCACGCTTTGCCGCCCTCGCCACATGACCAAAGAACTCGCCACCGGTGTCACCACGTTTTTGCAACGTAGTACTGCGTTCGCATGGCGGCTTCCTGGATGGCCTGGCGCTCGAGCGCCAAACGCGCGGACATGTCGGAACGTGTCAACGACTTTGATACAGGCGGGTTTGGAATTTAGGCTTGGATAGTCGGGTCGGTTGTGCGGCATTGAACTGAGCGAGGCGGCCGGCTCTGTGGTGTGATCCTGGCGAGTAAGGATCGGATGACCGGCACGCCGGGTTTCTGCGTTACGTAACGGATTGCAGTAGGGGCGAGCCGGCGAGACGCGACGTGGAGATGGTAGCTGGCGACAAGCGAGAGGGCAGCCGGGGAAGGGCATGAAGCGCTTCGACGGTTGCTTCGGCACAAGGGACGGCAATCAGGTGCGGCTGTTCGGCAGGGGCGGGTTGATCCAGGCGGCGGTTGGTTTGCCGGGCGGCGTGGGTGGCTTGTTGACGAAGCGCTCCGGGTTGGCCTGGAACGCCAGCTCGAGGGTCTGCTGGCGAGCGGCGTGAACGGCGTCGGCTTGGCCGTAATGCACCTGGTCCGGGGTCATGAGGCCGATGCCGGCGTGGTGGTGGTCCTGGTTATACCAGTCGAAGAACCGGCGGCAGAAGCTTTTGGCGTCCTCGATGCAGCCGAAGCGCTGAGGAAAGCGCGGCTGATACTTCAGCGTCTTGAAGTGGCTTTCGGAGAAGGGGTTGTCGTTGGACGTGTGCGGGCGGTTGTGCGAGCGCGTCACCCCGAGATCGGCGAGCAGCAAGGCGGTGGCGCGGGCCTTCATCGGCCCGCCCCGATCGGCGTGCAGCGTCAGCTGGCCGGGCGGCACGTTGTGCTTGGCAATCGCGTCATCGAACAGCGGCCGGAACAGCGCGGCGCTCTCCGCATCGGCCACGCACCAGCCGACGACCCGGCGGCTGAAGATGTCGAGGATCACGTAGAGATAGAAGTAGCTCCATTTGGCAGGTCCCATCAGCTTGGTGATGTCCCAGGACCAGACCTCGTTTGGACGCTCTGCCAGCAGCTCGGGCTTTTGGTAGACGGGATGGCGGAGCTGCGCGCGGCGCTCGCGGATCTCGCCGTTCTGGCCAAGCAGCCGATACATGGTGCGAACCGAGCAGTGGTAGACGCCCTCGTCGAGCAGGCTGGCGTAGATCTCGGCCGGTGCCTGGTCGGCGAAGCGCGGGGCGTGCAACAGGTCCAGCACCGCTTGCTGCTGCGGGACGCTCAGCGCCCGTGCCGGACGTGGCCGCGGGCAGCGGGCCACCAGCGGCGCGGCCAGGCGGGCGCGCTGGCGTTGCACGCTGGCGCGCGACACCCCGAGCGCCGCACAGGCTGCAGCCATCAGGCCGCTGTCTGGCGCCAGGCCAGCGACCGCGTCGGTCAAGGCTCGCCGTCGCTGGGCGCCAGCGGGATGCCCAGCAGCTCCGCAACTTTTTTTTGCACGTCCATGACAGCCTCGGCACGCTTCAGCCGAAGCGTGAGGCGGGCATTCTCCTTCTGGAGAAGGGCCACTTCGGCCGCGAGCGGGTTGGGTTCAACCGCCTTTGGGCCGCGCCTGGCCGGCGTCAGTGCGCCGAAGGCACCTGCGTCGCGTTGCCGGCGCCAGTCGGTCAGCGCCGAGGAGTAAAGGCCCTCGCGGCGCAGAATGGCGGCGATGCCGCCGGTGTCAGCCGCACGATCCGTGTCGGCGAGAATGCGCAGCTTGTCCTGAGCGGTAAAGATGCGGCGGTGCGGGCGAGCCGTGAGCTCAGGCGAGGCCGAGGCGGGCGCCGCAACCGTCGGCTTTCGGCTTCCATTCGGGGCGGCCGCCTCAGCGTTGATCGGGGTCGGGATCATGGGCATGAGCAAGATCATCCTTCAGCACCCTCAAGGCTAAACTCCCGGGGGGACGATGTCTCATCGTCATTGGCACGGAGGGTGTCGCGACGATCGGCACCAACCAGTCATCGAGGTGTGGAGGCATAGGCCGCAAGGACGACGTATCCGGCCATACCCAACGTTGCATGCAGCGCCACCACCAGACCTGATGGTCGGCGCCGGCGGACTTGCGCGAGGACCACCATGGCAGCCCCGATCAGAGTGCCAACGAGCAGGCCTGTGGCAACTTGGCCCATGCCGCTCCTGTCGGGTGCGCCGGCTGCCATCAACGCACAGAACAGCGTCGATCCGGTGACGCCCAGCAGTCCATGCGCAATGCTGATCCACCGCGCCACACCCCGGATCGGCCGCTCCTGTAAGTAGAAGCAGCTGATCGCCAAGCCGGCTGCGACCGTTATACCCAGAATCCAGAAAGCAGTGTCGAGCATGGGAAACACTACCATTCCGCCGCAATCGCCACCATACGCTGCAATGCCATAACCGAGTCCGCCATCGCTGTTGCGGCCGCCTTGTCATGCGTGATGAGCAGCACGGACAGACCGTCTTGGTCGGCAAGGGTTCGGGTAGTGTGCGTCCACGGCGGCAAGGAGCCTTCTTCAAAACCGGACGGCCTATGCAGCCTGCAGCTCCGAGTGCATGTCGTCGGCAGAATGCGCTGAGGGGCCAGAACGGGAGCAGTCGGCTTGACTGCCGGCCGCTTCAGCGTAACGGCTTGGAGGCACGAGCAATGCAGTCGGCAGAGGATACGGATGACAAGACCACCCCTGCCTCCCGG